>Ga0172376_10000264_pt1 | contig 66880 bp, 52 predicted proteins | sample Lak35m_FD_121114 | JGI IMG/M metagenome (GOLD analysis project Ga0172376, IMG submission 121114) | Freshwater microbial communities from Kabuno Bay, South-Kivu, Congo - kab_092012_35m | ecosystem: Environmental > Aquatic > Freshwater > Lake | place: Democratic Republic of the Congo: South-Kivu... | reverse complement strand
TAAATAAAGTGTTTTTGTCAATAAAAAAAATAATGTAAATATATTAAATCGGTGTTAATTTAGCTTAATTTTAATTGACTTTATAATAAAAAAACCATACAATTTAGTATGGAAAATAAAAAAATACTTTGGATATCTGATTTTAACCTAAATCATACAATAGGTGGGGCTCAAAGAAGCAATGAACTTTTGATAAATAAAGGTAGAGAGTTAGGGCATTCTATTTTTGAAGCAAATTATAATTATAATTTTAAAGTAACAGATTTTAATGATTATGACGTTCTTGTGTCTTCTAATCTAGAAGCCATATACAGATCTGATAAAGAAGTTATAAAAAAGATAAGTGAGCATAAAAATCACGTAAGACTTGAGCATGATTTAAATAGATATTTATCAAAAGAAGACAGGCAACTACTATTTAATTCTTGTAAAAAAACTTTCTTTTTGACAGATTTCCATTATGAAATTTTTAAAAATTATTACGGAGATATATTTAAAAATGTTGAAATTGTACCAGACCCTATAGATTCAAAAACTTTTTATAATAAACAGCTGGAAAGAGAAGATAAAATATTATATGTTGGGTTTATGCATGAACTTAAGGGTACCTTGGCTTTTTTTGAATTTGTATTAGCAAATCCTAATATTAATTTTGTAATAGCTGGTTGGGGCGCAAGAGTATTTGATCATTTAGCTTCTACATGTAAAAATGTAGAATTTCTCGGACCAGTGACTTATGAATCCATGCCAGATTTATACAATAAATATGAAACATTATATTATACTCCAGTTTTACCAGAACCATTTTGTAGGTCTGTTGCGGAAGCGTGTATTTGTGGAACAAAGTTGATTTGCTTTAATCCAAATATTGTAGGATGTATCCATGATATGGACAAACATGGGCTAGATTCATTTAAAGAATCTTGTTCCAAAGCTTCTGAAGTATTTTGGGAAAAAGCATTAAAGTGAATGCATTCGATTTCTTCGAAAAAATTTTTTGTATAAATTTAGATGAAAGAAAAGATAGATGGGAAAAATGCTTAGAGAATTTTAATAAATTAAATATTCTACATAAAATAGAAAGATTTCCAGCAGTGAAATTTAATCACAGCGATGAGAAATATAAAAAATTTTTAGGCAGAGCTGGTTGTTGCATGTCTCATTTTAAAATTTTAAAAAATGCAAAAGAGAAAAATATATCTAATTATTTAGTTCTAGAAGATGATTTTGAACTACTTTTTGATGAAAAAATAACAGTTAATAACCTAAACAAATCTTTACAAGAATTACCAAAAGATTGGGATATTTTATATCTTGGAGGCAATTTAGATAATAGCTATGGTATAAATCCTATCTCCAAATATTCAGAAAATCTTTTTAAATTAAATTCGTCCCATACTACGCACGCTCTGGCGTTTAACTGTAAAATATACAACACTCTCTTAGAAAATGCACCAGACACAAATTCAATATTCGATTGGATAAACGAGAATGAAGCCATAGATGTCTTTTTAAGCAAGAGAATATTAAGAAATTATAACAGTTTTATATCTAATCCAATGCTATTTTTACAAAGCGCGTCTTTTTCTGATATAGAACATAATTTCTATGATTATAGAGATTGGATAAAAGGCAATTTTGAAAGATTCAAATTCTCAGCATGAAGAAAATAATCTCATTTCAAATGCAAGGCGGGTTAGGTAACATTTTATTTTCTTTAGCAAATGCAATAAATTTATCTGTTATATACGATTTAAAAGTCTGCTTAAGATATTATCACATAGGTTATTTACATACTGATCCAAAAATATATAAACAGAGTATATTTAAGCAATATGAAGAAATAACAAACATAGATGGATTCTTTCAATTTACAGAAAAAGACTTTTCTTTTAGTGAAATAGATTTACCAAAAGATACTAATATTTTTATTAATGGATATTTTCAAAGTGAAAAATATTTTATAAAAAATAGGAAACTAATAGTAGATAGCTTTTTTTCTAATAGTAGAATATTTGATAATCTTAAAAAAAGGTATCCAGAAGTATTTGAAGAAGAAATCACCAGCATACATCTGAGAAGAGGCAATTACCTATCTCTTAGCAATGTTTATAATAATTTAGATATAAAATACTACATGGATGCAATTGAATTGTTAGATTCAAAAAAAGTTTTCGTTTTTAGCGATGATCTTAATTATTGTTATAATAATTTTACTGATAAAAAATTTAACATAATACAAGGAAATACGGATCTAGAAGATCTATATTTAATGGCTTTGTGCAAAAATAATATTATAGCAAATAGTTCTTATAGCTGGTGGGGAGCATGGTTAAATCAAAATCATAATAAAAAAATTATAGCCCCCAATCATTGGTTTAAAGATAGGAATGATTTTATAATAAGAGATTTAATACCTCAGTCATGGATAAAAATTTAAAAAATATATTAAGCATTTACGGATCTCATGACGCATCAGCCGTCTTTATTGATCGAAATGATAATATTAAAATATTAGAATACGAAAGATTTGTAAAACAAAGATATGCAATGTATTCGGACAGATTTGATCATAGAAAAGGCGTAGGCACGGATGAAACTTTAAGAAAAAAATTTATAGAATACATATGCACTTTTATAGATAAGAACTCAATAAATACATTAATATATAATGAGCTATCAGAAACAGATCTATTATTTTTAAAAACCATATTTGAAAATGCTACCTTAGTTAAAGTAGGGCATCATACTGCCCATGCAGCCAGCGGATACTATACATCAAACTTTGACGAAGCATTGATAATATCTATTGATGGAGGGGGCAATGAAATTGAATATACTACATCTACAAAAACCTTTATTGGTAAAAATAATAAAATTTTTAATCACAAGAATTACAACTTAGATTTTGGAACACCTTACGCGATGATAGGATGTCCAATTGCTGAAATAAAACCTGGGCCAGATAGCGAATTGCAATCTTTAGCATATGCAGGAAAAGTGATGGGTTTATGTGCATACGGCAAAGTCATTAATGAGTGGGTAAGACCTATCGAAAATTTTTACTTTCACAAAGATTTAAATAAACTATCGAGAGATTTAAATTTAGATCTAACTTTCAATTTTTTAAAAGGACAGCAAAGTTATGATCTTGCAGCAACATCCCAGTATGTTTTTGAAAAAATATTTTTTAATACATTTTGGGAGGAGATATTTTCTTCGAATTTGAATGTAGTCTTAGTCGGTGGATGTGCGCTAAATGTTCTCTTAAATCAAAAATTAAAACAAAGACTAAATGAAATCAACCGAGACCTTTTCGTTCCTGCGAATCCAAATGATTGCGGGCTTGCCCTCGGCCAATTTTTATATTTTACAGAATTAAAAATAGAAAAAGATCTTACATACAATGGAATAGAAATTTTAGATGCAAATAAAATAAATTATTATATAAAAGAATTTGACGCCAAAGAAGTGTCAATTAATGATTTAGCTAAAATTATATTGGATGGTAAAATTGTAGGTATAATTAATGATTGTTCAGAAGTAGGCCCAAGAGCCCTTGGCAATAGAAGTATTATATGTAATCCATGCGTAGATAACATGAAAGATATTCTTAATCATAAAGTAAAGTTTAGAGAATGGTTTAGACCATTCGCGCCAGTATGTAGAGATAAAGATAAAAGTATATATTTTGAAAATGCATTCTATTCAAAATATATGAGTTATGCCCCAAGCGTCAAAGAAAATTATAGAAAAACTCTTTCCTCCATAACTCATTTTGATGGGACGGCAAGGCTTCAAACTGTAAAAGAAAAAGATCATGAAATATTTTATAATATTTTAAATTCAATGCAAAATCTTGGTGGAATACCAATCATATTAAATACGTCCTTTAATATTAAAGGATTGCCAATATTATCTTCAATAGAAGACGCTTTATATGTCCTAAAAAATACAGAGTTAGATCATGTCTATGTCAAAGGATATCTATTTTCAAAATGATACCGAAAAAAATTTTTATAAAAGATTCTAGCTTTTCTCATTGCATATTTAGCAACAACCCAATGCCCCCAATTCAATTTAGTGATAAGATCGAATGGGATCGATCAAATAACTATACTGATGAAGATATAATCATATATACAGATAATTTTATAACTGCATCCAGAAGAAACAATAAAAAAGATATTGCATGGCTAATAGAACCCCAAGAGCTTTGTCCAGAAAAATATTCATATGTGAAAAATAATTATAATCTATTCTATAAAATATATTCTCACGATGAAGATATTCTAAAATTACCAAATTCTGTTTTTATACCTTACGGAGGCTGTTGGATTGATAAAAAAGATTTTAATATTTATGAAAAAAGCAGAATGATATGCATGATAACTTCTAATAAAAATTTTTTAACTGGACATAACCTAAGAATGAAATGCATAGAAAGATTTAAAAATAAATTTGAACTATTTGGAAATGGTTATAAACAAATAATATCAAAAATAGAAGTTTTAAAAGATTTTAAGTTTCAGATCGTAATAGAAAATAGTATAAAAAATTTTTGGTTTACAGAAAAACTTATTGACTGCTTCGTGACTGGCACAATACCGATTTACTATGGATGCTCAAGTATAGGCAATTTCTTTGATATCAATGGGATAATCCAATTTGATTCTTTAGATAAATTAGATGAAATATTAAATAATATAAGTGATCATGAATATTCCAAAAGGATTCCAGCTATAATAGAAAACTTTACAAGAGCCAAGCAATATCTATTAGCAGAAAATACTATATATAATAACATATGAAAATTTTAATAACAGGCGGATCTAGTATGGTTGGCAAGCATCTAATCAAATATTTACCAAATGGAATTTTTATATCTAGTAAAGATTGTAATTTAAAAAATCCAAAAGAAGTCTTAGAATTAATGCATGATATTAGACCACAGAAAGTAATTCATTTGGCAGCAAAAGTTGGTGGGATTATGGACAATATCAAAAACCCCGTTCAATTTTTTGAAGAAAATATTATGATTAATACAAATGTATTAAAATATGCACATGAAGTAAGTGTTAATCAATTTATAGGTATATTAAGTACATGTATTTATCCAGATAAAGTAGATGACAATGAGTACCCAATGATCGAGAGCCTCTTACACAAAGGACCACCAACGGAAACAAATTTTGCTTATGGATATGCTAAAAGATGTATGGCTGTTCAAATTGAAGCTTATAATAAACAATATAATAAAAATTATACATATCTAACTCCGTGCAATCTATATTCCGAATATGATCATTTTGAAGGCGATAAGGCTCATTTTTTATCTAGTTTATTAAATAAAATTTATAATGCAAAAAATAATAACACAAATATACAACTAATGGGCACAGGGAAGCCTTTAAGACAATTTATGTATGCAGACGATTTAGCAAAAGTTATTTTTAATTTTGTTGAAAATAATATAAACGAAAGTTGCAATGTATGCACCGATGAAGTTAAAAGCATAAAAGAAATAGCAGAAATAGCACTAAGAGCTTGCAATGCAAACAATATTAGTATACAATGGGATATATTAAAGCCAGATGGTCAATATAGAAAAGATGCCTCGTCAGCCAAATTAATTAGTATTTTAAATGGATTTAAATTTACCCCGCTCTATGAAGGAATAAAAAGAACTTATGAAAAACATGTGGAATCTAAACGAATCTAATTTTACATTAAAAGATAAATTTAATATATGTAAGTTTTTCTTAAAGAAAAAAGATATGTGGACTATGGGCGATCAGGTTTCGCTTTTTGAAAAAACAATGGCCGAATATGTTGGAGTAAAATACGCAGTATTTGTCGCAAATGGTTCTCTTGCAAATACATTGTTAGCTATGTATCTTAAAGATAATCAATATTCGAAGAACAAAAATATTATAGTATTTCCATCTACGACATGGGTTACCTCCGTTTCGCCTTTTATAAGAGAAGGCTTTACTCCTAATTTTGTTGATATTAATCTTGAGGATTGGTCAATGGATTTGAACAAATTAGAAGATTTATTAATTAAAAAATCTAAAAATATATCATGTGTTTTTATTACAAGTCTATTGGGTTATACTCCTGATATAGGCAAAATTATATATCTAGAAAAAAAATATAAAGTAAAATTTATGTTAGATAATTGTGAAAATACATTTGGTTCTTTCAAAAATAAAAACGTGAGCTCTTTCTTTACTTCCACGACAAGTACTTATTTTGGCCACCAACTGCAAAGCGTAGAAGGTGGATTTATATTCACTAATTCAGATAAAGAATACGATTATTTTCTAATGGCAAGAAACCACGGAATGACAAGAAGCGTAAAAGATAATCAAAAGTATTTAAATAAAAATGTAGATTCAAGATTTGATTTCTATTTATTAGGTAATAACTTTAGGAATACTAATATCAATGCGTTGATAGGATTATTAGATTTTAAAAGAATAAAATTTTATATAGATAAAAGAATTAATATTTATAATAATTATATACATAAATATACCCAAAGAGCCTCCTTACCAAAAAATTTTGATAATAGAATTCATGTTCCATTTTGCATTCCTGTTATATGTAAAAACAAAAAAGATAAAATAAAAGCTTTAGACTTTTGCAAAAAGAATGGCATCGAAACACGGCCAATTATCTCTGGTAATCTTTTAAGACAAACTTGTTTTAAAAAATACGCTAACTATAAACATTATAAAAATAGTGAAGTATTAAATAATAATGGTTTTTATGTTGGACTACATAGTAAAGTCTCTTCAAATAATTTAGATAAATTGTTGAATTATATCAATAATCTTTAAGATGAAAAAGATTATAATAACAGGAGTTAGCGGTCAAGATGGATCTTATATGGCGGAGTACTGCCTATCTTTGGGTCATATAGTATATGGGATGATAAGAAGATCGTCTAATCCAAATTATTCAAATTTAATTAAAATAATAAATCATCCAAATTTTAAATTAATTTATGGAGATTTATCTGATGGATCTTCTTTAGAGAATATGGTAAAAAACATACAACCAGATTATTTCATTAATTTCGCCGCACAATCTTTTGTTGGAGCAAGCTGGATTATGCCAGAGCAGACTTTTGATGTAACAGCTTTAGGCGTTCTTAGATGTTTGGAAGCTATAAGAAAAAATTGTCCATCTTGCAGATTTTATTCAGCTGGCTCTAGCGAGGAAATGGGCAATGTAGAATATTCTCCGCAAGATTTAAAACATCCATTAAAGCCAAGATCTCCATATGGAGCAGCGAAAGCGTCAGCAAGACATATAACAAAAGTATTTAGAGAGTCTTATAATTTATATGCTATTCACTGTATACTCTATAACCATGAAAGCGAAAGGCGAGGAGAGGAATTTGTCACAAGAAAAATCACAAAAGGAGTAGCCAGAATTAAATATGCCATAGATAATAAAATACCATTTGAACCAATAAAACTAGGAAATTTAGAATCTAAAAGAGATTGGAGTCACGCGGAAGATTTTGTTAAAGGCATATGGACTATGCTAAATCAAGAAAAGCCAAAGGAATATATTTTATCTTCCGAAGAAACTCACTCTATAAAAGAATTTGTAGAAAAATCATTTTCATATGCTAATATAAAAGACGGAATATGGACGGGAGAAGGCGTTAATACTTTATATGTTCTACCAGATTACTTACTAAAAGATGGAAATATTGCAACAAAAATATTAGTACAAACCGATCCAAATTTTTATAGGCCAGCAGAAGTAGATCTTCTACTAGGAGATTCGTCAAAAGCTAGAGTCGAATTAGGATGGAAACCTGAAAATTCCTTTGACAATCTGGTTGAAAGAATGGTAAAATGGGATATTGAAAATTACAAACCATAAATTATGCCAATTAATCGTAAAAAAGTTTATAAAAACAAAACCAAATTGGCCAAGAGAAATAAAAATAGCTCAAAAGTTAATAAAAAAATATAAGACTTTAACTTACTGGAAATCCTTAAAAGATTTAAATTTGCCTAGCTTAGCTTGGTTTTTAACAGAAGATGGCAAGGCTTTTTTAAATATAGAAGACAAAAAAAATAGATTAATAATAAATAAAAATACATATAATATCAAAGAAAATAAAATTGGTGAAGATAAAAATGTTTGCCAAAAACCTAAAACCCTGCTAGAATTTATAAGATATGGGAAGAAAACCTAAAGAAGAAGTAGTAGAAACAAGCAATCTACCATCAGCAAAAACTAGATTATCCGCATTTTTAAAACAAAATAAAGATGATCATTATAATTTTGAAGAAGAAATCTATTATAAAGTTTCAACTGGAAGCCTAAATTTAGATATTGCCACTGGAGGAGGACTATGCCCAGGCTTACATAGATTCATTGGAATGAATGAGGGCGGTAAAACTAGCGAAGCTTTAGAGGTCTCAAAAAATTTTCTCACTTCCTTAAAAGACTCTAAGGCCTTGCTATTTAAAGCGGAAGGAAGATTGAGTAAAGAAGTCCAAGAAAGATCTGGAATTAAGTTTGTTACAAATCCAGATGAATGGGAAGATGGAACTTGCTTTGTTTTTGAGTCGAATGTCTTTGAAACTGTTTCCGAATTGATGAAAGAACTTATCCAGAATAATGAAGAAAACAAAAGATATATTTTTATATTAGATTCAGTTGATGGATTGATTACAAAAAATGATAAAGAAAAAACTTTAAGTGAAGCTACGAAAGTTGCTGGTGGAGCAGTGATATCATCAATGTTAATGAAAAAAATATCTTTAGCCTTATCTAAGCGCGGCCATATGGCGATTTTTATTAGTCAAGTACGCTCGGATATCAAACTAGATCCATACGCTGCAAATAAAGATATAAGACAAACTAGCGCAACAGGAGGCAATGCTCTTCTTCATTTTGCTAATTGGATTCTTGAATTTGAACCACGTTATAATAAAGATCTTATTCTTGAAAAACCAAATGAAAAATATGACCCAATTAAAAATAAAATTATTGGACATAATGTAAAGATCGCTATCAAAAAATCAACAAATGAGTCCACTAACTCTAAAGTTCAATATCCAATAAAATATGGAAGAAAAGACGGCGCATCAGTTTGGAAAGAGTACGAAGTAATCGATCAGATTTTGAGCTGGGAATTCGCCACTGCAAAAGGAGCATGGGTAACTTTTTCAGATGAAATTATAGAAGAACTTAAAAAGTCTAATATTGAACTTAAAAAACAGCATCAAGGTATAGATAACTTAAGGCTTTATCTTGAAGATAATAAAGATATTACAAATTACTTTTATAATAAATTCATCTCTACATTGGCAACATGAGACTATTAAATATTAACGGTAAACTCGTTAATAAAAATGTAAGAAAAAATCTTATAAATTGGGAAGGTAAAAGTAGAAGTAAGCTTCAATTTAATTTTAAACAGTTTTTTTATCCATTCTGGAAAAACCATATTGTATATGAAGAGTTCCCCGTGTATGGAACAATGCTTAAAGTTGATATATTAAATGCAACAAAAAGAATTGCAGTTGAGATACAAGGCGATCAACATGAATCCTTTAATAAATTTTTTCACGGAGACTCAAGATTAAAATATTTAAATAGTATAAAAAGAGATGTAAAAAAAGAAAAATGGCTTGAAATGAATAATTTTAAATTCTTGCAATTATATGAAAATGATTTAAAAAAAGTCTCTTTAGACTATATACAAGAAAAGTTCCAAATTTTTATTATTTAAGTGTAAAATTATTTGGTGACAAATAAAAAGAAAAGTTTTAAAATACCAGATTCACTATTAAAGCAACTTGATGAATGCAGTTTCGGAGGATATATAATGTTCAACTTTTCAAGTAAAGGGGAGCCCCAAGTATTTACAAAATTTGATAATCAAATAAATGCTATGGCATTATTGTATTATGTTAATACTTGGAGTCAAAGTATAGACCAATTAAATTTAGAAGCCACAACAGATCAAATTGCCAAAACAAATAGAGAAGATGATGATTTTGATGACTTAGAAGATAAAAATTAAAAGGCTCTTGACTTTTATTTTTTAATCTAGTATCATAATGGTTAATGATTTATTCAATACAGGTAGAAAGACACGTACTGAGCGGGTTAATTAAATATCAAAATCTATTTCCAGATATTGATGTTTTTCTAAATGAAAATGACTTTTTTAATGAAGTCCACTCTTCAATATATTCTGTATATAAAAGCATAGCTCAAAAAGGAGAAAAGATTGATAAGGTGCTTTTAGCTGAAAAAATTAAAAACTTGGGCATATCTTTTAAAGATGATATTAATATTTATGACTATATAGATAACCTTAGCTTCTCTCAAATAACCGAGGAAGCTACTATTAATGCATGTAAAGAGCTCTTAAAATTGAGAATCAGAAGAGAGATTTCTCAGACCGCAGAAAAGCTAAAAGATTTTCTTGTAAAGAGCCCTGAAGAACCAATAGATAAAATAATTGCTGAGTGCGATTCTATTTATAATAAGAAAATATCATCTTATGAAATTAATGACGAGCCAATTAATTTATTTAACAATGTCGAAGACGTTATTGAAGAGATCGGAAATAATCCAAAAGAGGAAGTAGGGCTTACTACATCTTATCCAGAATTTAATAGACTTTATGGTGGTCTTAAAAATGGAAATATTTACGCTATAGTTAGTCGTCCAGGTCAGGGAAAATCTACATGGATAAATGATATATGTTTTAATGCAAGTATTAATCCAAAAAATAAAGTAAAAACATTGATTTTAGACACAGAAATGCAGACCTTTGATATTCAATTAAGAATGGTTTCTTCTTTGGCAGATGTACCTATGTGGTATTTAGAGACAGGTAATTGGAGAAAAAATGAGGAGATGACAAAAAAAGTTAGAGCCGCTTGGCAATTAGTTAAAAATTATGAATACTATCATTATCATGTAGGAAGTAAAAATATAGATCAAATCTGCTCAATAATTAGGCGCTGGTATCTATCAAAAGTAGGAAGAGGAAATCAAGCATTGATAGCATATGATTATATAAAATTGACTGGAGAAAAAGTTGGCAATAATTGGGCAGAGCATCAAGCCATAGGAGAAAAAATAGATAAATTAAAAAGAATATCTGAAGAAATTAATTGTCCAATAGTCACCGCAATGCAATTAAATCGTTCTGGAGAAAATTTTAATAGAAATTCAAATACCGTTGTAGACGATAGTTCCGTAATCGCATTGTCGGATAGACTACAATGGTTCGCTTCCTTCGTCGCAATATTTAGAAGAAAAACTCTGGACGAACTAGCTTTAGATGGTCAACAGTTCGGTACTCATAAATTAATTCCGACTAAAACAAGATTTCAAGGAAAAGAAGCGGCAGGTCATCAAGATTTAGTCAGAAGGTTAGACTCCGCTGGCAAAGAAGTTTGGGCGCAAAACTATTTGAATTACAATGTCCAAAACTTTAAGATAGAAGAAAGAGGATCTCTGCAAGATATTGCCACAAGACAAAGAGAGCAATATGAGCTTAATGATACAAATCAAAATGATGGAGAGCTATTATGAACGTAGAATTAATTTCTGTAACTCATCCTTATATTGAAGGCATAAAAAACGCAGAAGATTTAATATCATATTGTGCTAGAGTCAGCAATCCATCAAATCAAATGAATCTAGAAACTGCCCCAAAACTTTTAGAATTTTTAATTAAGCACAGACATTGGTCGCCATTTGAAATGGTAGATATGACTTTGGAAATCAAAACAAGTAGAGCAATTGCAGCTCAAATTTTAAGGCATAGATCATTTTCGTTTCAAGAATTTAGTCAAAGATATAGTGTAGCGAATGATTATGAAGATATAGAACTTAGATTACAGGGAGAAAAAAATCGACAAGTCGGAGAAAGATTAATGCCAATAGATACAAAAGGTTATGAGAATATAAACCATTTGATTGCCGAAGCCATATCCATAAGTCAACATTGCTATGAATCCATGATAGAAAATGGAGTGGCTAAGGAAGTAGCAAGAATGATATTGCCATTAACAACGCAAACCACAATGTATATGAAAGGATCATTAAGAAGCTGGATACATTATATTGAATTAAGGACAGAAAAAAATACTCAGAAAGAACATAGGGTTATTGCTGAGAAATGTAAAAATATTTTTATAAAAAAATTTCCAATAACCAGCGAGGCCCTACAATGGAAAATAATGTAGATATCCATCAAATACTTACCAGCATAGGATATTCTTTAAAAGATTACGGAAAAGAATATAGAACAAAACCTATATACAGAGATAGCGATAATGATACAGTTTTAAGGATCTATAAAGATAGTGGCAACTGGATTGATTTTAAAGAAAACATTAGCGGTGATTTCACGTCTTTAATTAAAAAAACATTAAAATTAAATAATGATGAGACAGCCAAAGAATGGCTAAAAGAAAAAAAATTTACATATACTAACATAAAAAGCGAATATACTAGGCCACAAATTAAAGATACGAAAACTTTTGATAAAAGCTTATTATCAAATATAGATAAGGATCATACATATTGGATTAACAGAGGAGTAAAAGAAGATACCCTCAGTGCTTTTTTAGGTGGAGTTATCAAAAGCGGAAAAATGAAGAATCGCTATGTTTTTCCAATTTTTAACAGCAAGATGGATATAGTTGGATTTTCTGGAAGAGATATTACAAATTTAAGTAAAATAAAATGGAAACATTTAGGAGATAAATCTGCATGGTGTTATCCATTATTTTTGAACATTGAAGATATAAAAAATAAGAAAGAAGTTTATCTAGTAGAAAGTATAGGCGATTGCTTGGCCATGTGGGATTCAAATGTAAAAAATGTGATCGTTACATTTGGTTTAGAGATAAGCATTTCAATCTTAAATCTATTATTAAAGATTGATCCAAATAAAATATTTATATCTTTTAATAATGACTCCAATAAAAACAGCGCTGGCAATTTAGCTGCTCAAAAAGCTCAAAATAAACTTTCTAGATATTTTGATGTAAATCAAATTAAAATTAAATTACCTACGAAAAAAGATTTTGGGGAGATGTCCTCAGAAGAGATTGCAAAATGGACAAAGAACTAAGAACGCTTTCTGCTTCAAGAATTAAAACCTTAGAGACATGCTCTTGGGTTTATTGGAACAACTATCATTTAAAGATTCCACAAAGTACTAACGATGGAGCTTTAAGAGGAACAATTTGTCATACGATATTTGAATTATTATTAAATCCAAGACATAAACATAATTATAATAAAATAATTAAAAGTAACTCTGTCACTGGAAGTAAAAGCGTAACTAAATTAATAAAAAAATTAAAAGCAAAAGTTGGCCTAAATGAATCAAATTTTGAAATTTTAGATCAAATGATTATGGTCGGATTAAAACATGATTTCTTTGGTAAAGAAGGAAAAATTATTCAACCAGAATACCCATTTGATATTAAAAATGATTCCCCCAAATATCACATTAAGGGTTTTATAGATAAGCCTATTAAAAAGAAGAAAGAAATGCATATAATCGACTACAAAAGCTCCAAATATAAATTTAGAGGAGATGACCTTGAAGCCAATATTCAAGCCATGATGTATAGCCTTGCGAGTTTAAAAATTTGGCCAAAATTAAAGCCTATCGTTAAGTTTCTATTTTTAAGATTTCCAAAACAACCAATACAAGAATTGACGTTCACAGAAGATCAAATAAAAGGTTTTGAGCATTATTTAGAACACATAAATGATTATATAAATAGATTTGACGAGAAGTCTGCAAAAGCAAATTTTGCAGCAGATAGCGATAAGAATAAATGGATGTGCCAAATAGGAGGCTGGAGATGCCCATATAAAGATCCGTATGAATATTATGTTAAAGTTAATAAAGATGGCCAGATTGTTGAGACAAGCTTAAAAAACGATTTTAAAAATGTAAATGGTTACTCAGTAGAGACAAGGGAATACCAAGGGTGTCCAAAATGGAATATAAAAAATAACAATACAAGTAATCCAAAAGATGCTTTTTCAGATCTAGATTGACAATATTATATATATTTAATATAATAACACCATGGAAGTTTTACCTATATTTAAATCTCATTATAGCATAGGAAGATCTATATTAACTCTAGAAGATGAGAAAGCTGAAGAATTTTACCCAAATTCAATTATAAATATAGCGAAAGAAAATAAACTAAAAGAAGTATATTTAGTTGAGGATAATATGACTTCATTTTTAGAAGCATATACAAATACAAAAAAGTATAATATATCTTTAAGATATGGAGTTAGGATATCTGTCAACGATGATTTAAATGAAAAAAGCGAAGAGTCTAGAAAAAAGACCTCAAAGGCTATAATCTTTTTTAAGAATAATAATGGATATAAAAGTTTAATAAATATCTTTACTATAGCTTGTAAACAGGGTTTTTATTATGAACCAAGAATAGATTATAAAACATTAAGATCTTTATGGAAAGAAGACGATCTTCTTTTATGTATTCCTTTCTACGACTCTTTCATATTTAATAATACATTAATGGGCTCCATATGTGTTCCAGATTTTAGTTTTACAAATCCGCTCTTTTTTATAGAAAATAACTCTTTACCATTTGATAATCTAATAAAATCCAAAGTAAATAATTTTGCGAAAGCAAACAGCTTTAATACTATTAATGTGAAAAGCGTATTTTATAAAAACAGAAAAGATTTTAAAGCATATCTAACTTTCAGATGTATTAACAACAGAACAAACTTGAATAAGCCAGAATTGGCTCATATGACAAGCAATTCATTTTGTTATGAAAGCATAAAGGCTTAATTATGCAAGAACATCTTTTAAGATTTAATAAACAAAACAAATTTGTATTTATTGATATGGAAAGTTTCAATCTTTGTTTAAACTTTTGTCATAACTTACCTTGGCAGATTGGTTTAGTAAAAGCTAATGGAGATATCAAAACTGATAGTAAAAATTATTATATAAAATGGGATACAGATTTAAAAATAAGCCAGGAGGCAGCAAGAATAACAAGATATGATCACAAGAAGGTTGAAAAGGAAGGTCTTAATATAAAAGACTCTTTTCCGACTGTTAAAGACTGGCTAGATCATGCTGATTATATAGTTGGCCACAATATTCTAGGCTTTGATATTTTCTTAATTAAAGAATTATATGAACACATGGGTTGTCATTGGGATCATTTGATGAATAAAATTATTGACACAAATTGTATTGCAAGAGGTATTAAATACGGAACGCCATATAAACCAAACGAAAATCTACTAGAATATCAATATAAAATTTATCACACTAAAAGAAGAGATGTTAAAAGCAGTCTATCGACTCTTGGAAAAGAATTTGAAATTGAACATGATTATGAAAAGCTCCATGACGCTTTAAATGATCTTGACTTAAACTTAAAAGTGTGGAATAAATTGAAATGGCAGGTAGAAATTTAATATGGCATCTTTAGATGATATTTATGATATGACGCAAAAATTAGAAGATTCTAATATAGAATATCTTTTAATTACGATACAAAAAGGCAAAAAGAATGGTAAAGCGGATGTCTTTTATTCCTTAAAAGACAGAAATTCCATGAGAATTTTAGCTAAAGGATTAGATGTCTTTAATAAAGAAGTAGACAAAATGGAGGACAACGGTGACTTTGGAAATTAAAGATTTTGGCAAAAATTTTAAAAACATAGATTTGCCTCTGCACGGGGTAAGACTACCAGAGTTTAAAATTGATAATTCTTATAAGCATGAATTAGGCATAAGTGAAGATGTATCAAATTACGAATTCTTAAGGGCATTATCTCTGCAAGGGTTTAAGAAACTTAATTTAAAAAAAGATTCTCAAGAATACAAAAGATATATAGATCGCGCTAAACATGAATTAGAAACTTTAAAAGAGTTAGCTTTTATAGATTATATTATACTGGTTTGGAGCGTAATAAATTTTTGTAATAAAAATAATATACCAGTTGGTCTTGGAAGAGGTTCTGCGGCAGGATCTTTAATATTATTTCTAATAGGAGTAACGCAGATAGACCCAGTAAAATACAACTTATACTTTGAAAGGTTTATATCGAAGATTAGAGCCAAAAAACAAATTATTGATGGAAATATTTACCTAGACGGAACATTAATGTGCGATGTTGATTTAGATATATGTTATTATAATAGACACAAAGTCTTACAATATTTGGAAGAAGAATTTAAAGGTAAGACTAGTAAAATTCTTACTTTAAATACTTTGAGTGGCAAACTTTTAATAAAAGAATGTGGTAAAATTATAGGAGAAAAGACCGAGCAAGAAATGACCGAAATATCTTCATTGATACCTAAAATCTTTGGCCAGGTGAAAGACATAGAAGAGACTTATAATGAAGTTTCTAGATTTAAAGATTGGTGTGACGCCAATAAAGAGATTTATGAAACGGCTTTGAAATTAAGAAATTTAGTAAAAAACAAAGGCGTACACCCATCTGGAGTATTACTATCTCATGAACAGTTAATTAATTCATGTCCAACAGAACTATCTTCAGATAAAGAATCTGTGTCAAGTTTTGATATGAGTTGGATAAGTTTATTTAATATTAAACTAGACATCTTAGGCTTAAGAAGCGTATCAGTAGTAGATGATGTTTGTAAAAACATAGGCATAAAAATTAATGATATAAATCTAAATGATGAATCTATATATAGAAATTTACAAGATTTAAAAAATCCTCATGGGCTTTTTCAAATTGAAGCAGAAACAAATTTTAAAGTTTGTCAAAAAGTAAAACCTAAAAATCTAGAAGAGCTTAGTGGAGTATTAGCCTTGGCAAGGCCAGGAGCATTACAATTTGTTGACAAATACGCTAAACACACAAACTATAATGAATACGAAACAATTCATCCATTTTTTGATAATATTTTAAAGGAGACGGGTGGCGTAGCTTTATATCAAGAACAGCTCATGCAAATGGCGAATAAAATAGGATTTACTCTTGATGAAGCAGAAATTCTAAGAAGAATCGTAGGGAAAAAGAAGGTCGAAGAGATTAAAGAATGGCAAAATAAAATTAAAGAAAAATGTCAAGAGAGTAAAATACCAAAAGAAGTAGGAGAGATCTTATGGAAAATTTTAGAAGATTCTGCAAATTATTCTTTTAATAAATCCCATTCTATAGCTTATGCTGCGCTTGCTGCAATTACTGTTTATCTTAAATTTAATTATCCTCAACAATTCTTTCTTTCGCTTTTAAAAATGACTAGGAATGAGCCAAACCCTATAGGCGAAATATCTAAAATACAAAAAGAAATGTCAGAATTTAATATAAAATTACTAAGACCACATATTATAAAGTCTGATATGGATTTTTCAATAGAAAATCAAGACATTAGATTTGGACTACTTTCTGTTAAAGGCATCTCAGATAAATCTATAGAAAAATTAAATAGTTTTAGAAACAAATATTCTAATAAATTTGAAATCTTTCAAGCAGCAGAAGAATCTGGATTAAATATTGGAGTTTTATGTTCGCTTATACAAGCAGGAGCCCTTACAGGCTTTAAACAGTCTAGAAGCAAAGTCGTATTAGAAGCCCAGCTATGGAATATATTAAACATTAAAGAAAAAAAATACGCTATATCATTCGGAGAAAAATTTGATTTTGATTTAATTAAAATTATAAAACATTTAAATGAATTCAAAGATGAAAAAAGCAAAGTTATAATAAAGCAATCTAGGCTTGAAACAATAAAAAATAAATATGAACCATATTTAAAAATATATAATCAAAATAGCAAAAGCGAAAGCTTTGCAAATTGGTTCTATGAAAAGAGGCTTTTAGGATATACTTATGAAAAAACACTTATAGATATTTTTAGAGAAAAAAAATCAGATTTAAGATCTTTAAGAGAAATATCTGAATTAGAAATAAATACAAAAATATCCTTTGTTGGAGAAATAGTCGATACTTATTCCGGAATATCAAAGAGCGAAAAGAAGACTAAGTATTTTAGATTAAAAATAGCAGACGAAACTGGAGAAGCCACAGTACTTTTATTTAATGATAAAATTGATAATTGTAAGGTTTTAAATGGCAATAAAATGCCAGACATAGAAAATATAGTGATAGTTAAAGGTATTAAAAAAGAAGATTGTATATTTGCTGATCTTATAGCTGTACAAGACCAAGATATTTATATGAAATTAAGCGAAATTAAAAACATTTGACATTTCTATAAAAATAAGTTAATATCAATATTATGATATCATTTTATAAACCAAATAGCAAAAATTCAGGTACGGCATGTAGCTTTACAGTAAATACTAAAGATGGCTCGATATGGAGCTCATTAATTAAACAGCATTCTTGGAATGAATCTAAAAAAATTGGTTCTTTCTCTGAAAATCAAAATAATCCAACAAAAAGCGTTAAAATTAAATTCTCTTTAACAGAAACCGCTGGTATACTAGACGCATTAGAAAGAAATTCTGAATTTACAGCTTATCATACTTCCGATAAGCAGATCACAAGGATAAAGCTTTCTCCATATATTAAAGATAATAATCAAGTAGGTTTTTCTTATACAGTTAATAAAGAAAGCAAGGAAAATAGTGAAAACAAACAAGGATATTTAATAGGCTTTTATTTTAGTGAGGCAAGATTAATAAAAGAATTTCTATCTTATGCACTTAACTCTGTTTTTGAAGCGCAAAGAATAGAGGCTATAAAAAAAATTAAAAATAATAAAAAAGAAGTTGAAGTAGAAACTGATGATAAAGACAATGATGGCGAACTCTGGTAATGTCTAGAAAAAAAAAATTATTATATCATTCTGATTTTGCTTTAGCCAAAACAGGTTTTGGTAGGGTATCTAAGGCACTTCTAACTTATTTATATAAAACTAATAAATACGATATATCCCACTATTGTTGTGGGATGCAGGAAAATAATCCAGAACTTCAAAAAACCCCTTGGAAATCTATAGGGTCACTTCCTTCCTCACCACAGGAGATAGAGCAGCTCAATAAAGATCCTAATCAATCTAGAATGGCTAGTTATGGAGCATATAACATTGATAAAGTTATTCAAGAGGAAAAGCCAGATGTTTATATAGCTGTTCAAGATATTTGGGGTGTAGATTACAGCATAGATAAGCCATGGTTTAAGAAAATAACTTCCTGTATATGGACGACTTTAGATTCACTTCCAATATTACCATCTGCAATTAAATGCGCTCCAAAGTTGAAAAATTATTGGATATGGAGTAACTTTGCTACAAAAGCTTTAAATGACATTGGGCATTCGAACGTAAAAACTATGCACGGCCCACTAGATGTTACTAATTTTTTTAAATTAGATATTGAAAAAAGAAAAAATTTAAGAATAAATTTTAATATACCTTTAAATGCATTTATTGTTGGATTTGTATTTAGAAATCAATTGAGAAAAAGCGTGCCTAATTTATTAGAAGGATATGCATTATGGAAGAATAGAAATCCAGAAGTAAAAAACACATTTTTGCTTTTGCATACTCACTGGGGAGAAGGATGGAATATTTATAAACTAGCCGAAGAATATGGCATCCCTAAGAATGAAATATTGACGACCTACGTTTGTAAATCCTGTGGAAATTATGAAGTTAAAAATTTTATCGGCCAAGATATAAAATGTAAATTTTGTGAAAATGAAAAAGGCCAAATAACAACTAACGTTGGCTTAGGCGTATCAGAAAAACAATTAAATGAAGTATATAATATAATGGATGTATATTGTCATCCATTTACTAGTGGTGGCCAAGAAATACCAATTCAAGAAGCAAAGTTAACCGAGCTTATAACTCTTGTGACGAACTATTCATGTGGCGAAGAAATGTGCGAAGAAGAAGCTTTCTCGCTCCCATTGGAGTGGGCAGAATATAGAGAACACGGAACAGAGTTTAGAAAAGCTTCGACCTCTCCAAATTCAATAGCAAAACAATTACAAAAAGTATGGAAAATGCCAATTCAAAAAAGAATTGAAATGGGTAAAAACGCCAGACAATGGACTATAGATAATTATTCTTCAGAAATCATAGGAAAAAAATTTGAAGAGTTTATAGATAATGCAGAATTTATAGATTATAAAAATTTTTCTATAGAACCAGAAGAGCAAGACCCTTTCTTTAAAGTGCCAAATATAGACGATAACTCAGAGTGGATAAAATGTTTATATGCAAATATATTAAAAAGACCAGATGTAGATGAAAATGATGATGGGCATAAATATTGGATGCAAGAATTATCTAAAGGGATGAAAAGACAGGACATAGAAAACTATTTTAAACAGGTGGCTTGGCAAGAAAATCAAAAAAATAAAAAAATTAAATTTGAAGATTTCTTGAATAAAGATGATTCTGGCAGAAGAATATTATATGTAATACCAGAAGATGAAAATGATGTATTTTTAAGTACAAGCCTTTTTAGTTCTATAAAAAAGAATTATCCAAACCATGTGTTATATGTAGCTACAAAACCAGAATATTTTGAAGTTCTAGATGGAAATCCTTACGTTGATAAAGTAATACCATTTATGCCTCAAATGGAAAATCAAATATGGTGCGAGGGAAATAAATATAGTCCAGGATATTTTGATATAGCCTTTATACCATATGTAGGAACACAGAAAGTACTTACATATCTCCATAATGGAAAAGATAAAATTGAATTTGACATTAAAAACTTTTAGAATAATTAAATGCATACGCTAGAATCATTCGCTTTGTCTTGCGGTCTTAAAATATCAAAGCCCTATATATATCAAAAATATTATCCTACAGATATTGATAATTATATTATAATAGATTCACACGATAATAAATGCCAAGCCAAGAACTATGATTACTGGCAAGAAGTAGTCAATCTAATTAGCGAACAACTACTAGAAAAGAATATTAAAGTATTACAATTTTGCAATCAAAATGATTATAAGATTATAAATGCTTATTCTATAATTGGATTAAATTTTAATCAAAAGGCTTATATTATTAATAACAGTTTATTATATATAGGTTATCCTGGACTTAATCTTCAGATGGCTTCTCATTTAAATAAAAAAATAGTAGGTTTATACAGCACAATATATCCTTCTCAAGGTAATCCATATTGGAGTGATAAAAAAGATGTAAGTTTAATTCAAGCATTTAATGAAAATGACAAGCCTTCTTATTTTCCAGTAGAAAACCCTAAGACAGTTAATGATATTAAACCAGATAAAATTGCTCAAGAAATTTTAAATAAATTAAATATCAAATCAAATCTTAAATATAAATATACATGGATTGGTTCCAACTTTAATCAAAAAACTATAGAAATTGTTCCAAATAGCGTAGTTAATCCAGCATCTTTAAATTTAGATAATATGATAGTTAGAATGGATATTGAATTTAATGAACAAACCCTAGAAAGACAATTACAACTTGGTAAATGTATTATAGTAACAAATAGAAGCATTTCTGAAGAAATATTATCTAAATATAGAAAAAATATAATTCAAGTCTTTTATAAAATAGAAGATGACAATGATCCCGCATTTCCTACTTATTTAAAATTACAGAATATAAATTTTATTATGGCCTCATATTTATCTGAAGAAAAAATTAATAAATTAAAAATGGACTATATGGATTTAGGATTAATTACAAGATTATCATTTAAGACGAAGAGCGATATACCAGAAAGTAAATATTATAAAAGTAATAGATATATATTAAGTAATAATAAAATATACATAAGTGAAGCGGCCTTAAAAGATAAAAAACCTATTAAAGATTTTAATGAAAATATACAACAAGTTATTGATGACGAAATATTTTGGAGGCATGCAGATAGCTATGCTTTTTTGATTGACTAAACTAATTATTTATAGTACGATTATAGAATGGCATTAAAAATAGATAAAAACGATACGGTTTCGATAGGCAGTTCCGAATTAAAATCAATAATTGAAGATAATACTTTAAATTTTGATATAAATACCATGCAAATACCTCCATCTCTTATAACTAGAAATAAATATGGTCTAGTCGAAAATAAAAATATAAATTATGTATATAATGAAGATGGTACCATAAACTGGCGTAAAATGGTTAAAACAGAATATCTTGTTCCAAATCGTCAAAAGACGCAAGAGACTGACGTTACAAAGCTAGAAGATAAAGATCTTTTAATACTGCTTGGTGGAATTAAAGAGCTTGCTCAAATCAGAGGTTATGCTAAGGTTGAATATAAAGTTGTAGCAGCATCAGAAACTTATTTTGCCACGAGTTGCAGAATAACATGGTTACCAAATTATGAAACTAATGGGCAAGAGATAATTTTTGAAGCACTAGCAGACGCTACTCATAATAATACAAAATCTTTTGCCAGATTCTTTTTAGCTGCAATTGCTGAAAATAGAGCTTTTGTTAGATGCGTAAGAAATTTTTTGAAAATCAATATTGTATCACAAGAAGAACTTGGAGACGCTAAACTTATTGATGAAAATATCCAACAAGAAAATCCAACATCTCCACAGAATCTTCTGGAGAAAGTAATGAAAGATAAAAATATCTCTTTTGATCTTTTAAAAGAAAAACTTTTGAAAGAGAAATTTGAAAATGCAGAAAGTTTAAATTGTATTCAAGATATTCCAAAATCAAAAATATTTGAGCTAATAGAAAGAATTAAAAAGATTAAAAAATAATTATATATTATAATATGGAACTTTAAATCCAGAGTTATTTATATTAACATTTAAAAATCCCCTAGGATTCGTTGGCAAAGTCGCAGTTCCAGCAGTAGCAGAAATTACTGTAGTTCCAGAAATTCCTAAATTTCCAGTCATGTGCAAGTATCCGCTTGGAGCAATTATAGATGCTCCTGTTCCACCAGTTATTGTTAAGTTGCCAGAAATATGTAATCCACTTCCAGTAGATGCGCGAATCATAGCATAAGTCTTTCCGCTTAATCCGCCAGCGACTCCGCCTTGAATTGTTAATCCGCTTTTTTTATAAAATAAAATATTAATGTCATCTACACCAATAAATCCACTTCGCATTTCTAATGTTCCACTTGTAATATTTATTCTTGGAGCAAAAGAATTCGCATTAACTGAACCGTTACCTAATCCCCCACTAGTATAATTTGGAAAAGTTAGATTAAATCCGGAAATCCCATCAGTAAAAGAAATATGTGTATGGAAAAGTGCTTCAATTGAAGTTTTGTTTAAATAAATTCTACTAGTATCTGATTGATTTGTTGCACCTACATTAAGGTAAGCAGTATCTCGTAAATTCATATATGAGGCATTATTTAGAATAAGTTGCGTATTTTGTAATCTAAGCGTTCCGTCTTGTAATCTCCATTCTCCAGTATTAGTAAATCCTCCATTACTATAACTTCTAAATGTCTGTTTTATTGCTCGGTCTAAATCTCCAGTGTCTATAACTCCTCCTAAAACATTTCCGATTTGCACAGGATTTGCGAATGGGTGATAAAGGAATAATAAATTATTAGCAATATTTCTCATATCGCCACTATTATCCCATATATATGTTTCAGTTACGCCAGCTGGATATCTTCCAAAGTTAATTCCAGTAGGAGTATTTACTGGTCCAGATGAATAAGTAGTATTATTTGGAGCGCTAAAATCTTTAGTATATCTATCAATCAACATAGATTCAAAATTTGTAGCCATTTTAAACGCTAACCAACCTGTTTTGATTATTGCTCCGGATGCGCTAGTATTTGTAAAACCATCATTTGTAGCAAATCCTCTAGAACCATCATAAAATGCTTCTCTAATTTGTATGCCACTATTATACATGTCATTTACAAAATTATATCCATCGAATCGAGTTTGTTTAAATAAAAATTTATTTATTTCTACATCTTTTAGAAAACCCGTGCTATTTGCTTTATCTGTAAAGAATATAAATGTGCTTCCTACATCTGCTGGGACACCTCCTTGCTCTGGAATACTTATTTGTACGTTGTTTGAACTTGTAATTATAGCTTGTGCGTTATTAAGATTAACCCTCGTATTCAGTGGTAAATTATAAAAATCACCTTTTAGATAACCATGACTTTGACTATATGGTAAAGCAGATAATGATTCTTGAGAAGTATATTTATTACCTGTTCTTTCTTTCGCATCTATTGCCAGCCAAAATCCACTTAAACTTTTATGAGTTAATACGTCATTAAACACTGCTGAATCTATACCAGTATAATTTTCAAACTCAGTACCATTTTGACTAAAAGTTTTTATTCCTAAAGTATTACTAATAGCAGTATTTTGATTAAAAGTTCCTGTTCCAAATCTTAACCTATATTCTAGATCATCCGACGTCCAAATTTTTAATGCAGAAGCTAAATTATTAATTCTCCAACTATAATTAATAGATTTTCCTTGAAAAAGATTCGGACCATTTAAATTTACAGCCGTTGATGTTCTTTGTTCTGTCGTAGAATATGAAAAGCTATTTAATTCTATTAAATTTGTAAAATCATTTAGTAAATGAGAACTGTAACTATATGTTCCTTGAGCAAATGTTCTTGAATAGAATCCATTATCATTTAGCCCATATACTCTAAAATAATATGTTGTGTTATTTACTCTTGGGACAAATTCTTCAGTAATACTTTGATTTGCATTACTTACGCTTATAGTAGCTACAAGAAAAGAATCATTTGGAACAAAAACTGTTACGCCTTGTTGATTCACTAATTGCCTACTAAGTTCAGTTGTTGTAAAATTAGATCCAGCTTTTGCATATACTTTCCAAAATTTAGTAGAGTAATTAGTAGTAGTTGTTGCTCTGTTAATAGTATATCTTAAATATAAATTATTAAATGTAGAAAAAGATAAACTTATTGGATAACTAGCTTCTAATATTGTATTTTCGATTGGATTAGTTATAGGCGCATCACTAAAACTAATACCAGATTCAGCAAATAAATATTTACTAGGATTATGCTCAATAGCGTTTATGCTATATTTGTTTGGCTCCACTTCATTTAAACCAATAACTCTATATAATTCTGTTTGAGCATTTAAATTAAAATTACCTCCAGCAGTTTGCATAGACCAAATTGTTCCTGTCTGTAAAACATAATTGCTAGTATCAAATAATTTATTGGTATTAATTTTTGTTAATACTCTATCTGGGTCATACCCTGTAATTGGAGATAGGTTTGATAAATTAAATACACCAGATTGTATTTCTGTTCTATTATAGCTACTAACAAAGTCAGAATACATATTTCCAGTAGTTCTAAAAGTTGGAGTTAAAATTTCTAATTTATATGCATTTCCAGGATAGTTACTAGAGAAATAACTACTTAATTTTGAAAATTCTTCGTCTAAAATAAAAGTATGTTGACCATTTTCTATTGATATATTCAATATTCTGCCAGCTAGTCTATGTAAAATACGATTATGATCTTGAATTTTTATTATATCTCCAGGCTTTATATATAAAGCTTCTAGACCAGCAGTAAAATCTACAGTTTCTGTCTCTAACTGTTCGCTAGCTAAAGCCCATCTTCCTAAACGATATGCTTGACCTTGACTAGTACAACCAAAAGCTGTTATTTCTAATTTTCTAATTCCATGCTTTCTAACTCCATCTGGATCTTCTACATATTCTACAACAGGTTTTGCAAAATTTGACATGTCATTATATCTAATGACAGCAACCGTATTTCTTACTTTTCTACTACTGCTAGAATAATTAAAATCTCCATTTTCTACATTTGCATTTGTAAATAATACTATTGGCTCATTTGGTATATCTGCTATTGCAAAAATTGAGCCATTTGCATAGTACGACATCCCTCTAAAAATACTAGCCATATCATTTAATAAGCTAAATGCATCTGCAAAATCACTTATAAGTGCATTGCAAGTAAATCTTGGTTCTAATCCTCCGTATCCATCTGATATTATTGTATCACAATACTGAGCAATTCTATATAGATTCCATTTATCGACATTTGCATCTTTAATATATTTTCCTAAACCATATCGTTTATTAGTTAATAAATCATAATAACACCAAGCAGGATTATCTGTCCATTCTAAATTAGATTTAAATGTTCCATTCCAATCTCCTGTATAAGTTTTTTTAATAGGATCATAGTTACTAGGAACTTTTACTTTTAATAATTTTACGTCATAAGATCTTGGTGGGACTTCATCAAAATATTCAGTTGTAAATAGACTTTTAAAAATTGCTGTTTTTGGATATATATATTGTTCTCTAAAAATTTCTGTTATAGCATGTACGCTGCAAGCATCTCTCAAATTAAGAGTAGTGCTTTCTTTTGATGTTCTTCTTATTTTTACTCTCCATCCTAAATGATTTTCTTCGTCTGGTTGAAAGTAACCACTTAAATTAACTTCCCATGTATCTATAAAACCAGATGTAATTTTACCCGAGGAAGAAGCACTGATATTTCTTACTAAAACATTTCCAGTAGTAGTTAGTTTATAAATTTGAAAAGTAAAACTTATTGATCGATCTCTTATATCTCCCAAAGTTTGTGAAATTTTTACCGATTGTCCGCAGCCTAAATTAAAAGTTTGTCTATCTTTATTTGGATCATTCTGCTGATCGAATAATCCGTCAATTTTTATTGATATTATTAAAGAGCTAATATTTGTACTTTTAAAATCATAATTTTTTGCAAAATCTTCTGTACCAGGCGGGTTATATCTTAGTATATCTCCTATAGATAATGTTCTTGAAGCTTGAGGAGTTGGATTACCACTTAGATCACTTACAAGGCTCGTTGCTGTAGTTTGATCGCCTTTATCATACCTAAAGTTTATGTCACTGTAATTAAAATTTCCTCCTTCATCTAATAGAGGAACGTTCCTCCAATATACAGAGCGTAAAAATTTTCTTGCTCCACCTTCATAAGGAGTAAAAGTAACTGAATCCCATCCTACTCTACCATTTCTTCCAACGTATCTATATGATCCTTCTACTAAACCATCAATTGGGCCTTCGCATATTAAATCCGTTACTTCTGTTTCAGTTCTTGATAGTTTCTTTCCATCTTTTATAATTCCTTCTTCAGCTTCTTTTGGCGTGTGTGGATCTGGTGGTGGAGCGGGATAACATGGTGGTGGACCCCCACCTCCTCCTCCAGAACCCTTTAAAATTTTAAAATATTTTTTATTTTTTTCTTTCATTAAGTAGTCCTTGGAGATCCAGCTGGAACATGAGTAGTAATGTATGATGCGCTAATAGTTTTCGATCCGACAATTAATCTTCCATATCCAATTGGAATTGGTCCACCCTCTCCAGCAGTATTAACTGGACCATCAAATAAATATGATTTTCCTCCTCCACCCTTTGGTCCAGCTACGTCTGGTGCATTAAATTCTGGAGCTATAAACGGAGGAGGAGAAGATAGTAGCGATAGAAAGCCAACTGCAGCAAGTCCTATTCCAGCAATGACAAGCGTTGTCGCTAAAAGTCCAAATGCTCCCGCTGAAGCCGCTATTCCAACTCCTGTAAAAATAAGTGCTACACCAAGAATAATTGGTATAATTTGGAAGAATCCACCACCTCCAAATGAACCTTCTAATACAGGGACGATATCAATACTATGTAAATCTTCTTCATTAAAATTTGTAAATAAATTTGAATTTAAAACCTTATCAAAGTCATTTCTTATTTCATTTTCATTCTTAAAAACTTTAAAATCTTTTTTATTAATTAGAACTCGGTATTTAATATTTTCTTTATCTAATTCGTATAAAGTTTTATACAATGAAGAAGAATTGATTTCTATTGCTCGAATTGCTTCGCTCACACTTTTTACATCCAAGCTCCATTTGCTTTTTTTAATTTTTTCAGCTAAGATTCCGTGTAGCTCTATATCAACCATATTATAAATCCTTATTTGTTGCTGGAAATCCACCGAATGGTAATGGAGAACCAAATCTTTTTCTACATCCAGATAGTCTTTTTGAGCATTGGTCTGCAACCCAATAATTGGTATCAAATGGAGAAGTTGTTGTAGTTGCTTTTGCTACAAAAAAATTCTTAATTCCATCAATATTAACAAAAACATAATTTCCCGCAGTATATGTTGTATTTTGTTGCCATGCTCCGCGATTTACTAAAGAGCTATTTATTAAAGAAGTGATTAATTGATCTTTATCATTAGCTATTGGATTTCCTTGATTTAATTGGTTGCCATATATTCCCAAGCCATATCCACAACCTTCTCCTCTGTAATCAAAAGAGCAGGATTCACTGTAAAGCGTTCTTAAGGGCAATCTTATATTTTCTAAATCTAAAATAGAACTAAGTTCATATTCTAAAACAGTTCTATTTTCCCTTAATTTTCTATCAATATAATAAATATCTGGAGCTAGTTCTGCATTTGGATCTGGATCTATTTGAAAGTCATCATTATTAATAATCCCTCCAGAGCTTTTAAAATTAACAGCATCTAAATATTTTATGAAAGTTCTTCTTCTAGTTACATTTAGTCCAATTAAATCTCCTATGCTTCTAATTGAATTTTTAATAATAGTAAAAAATGTATTATAAGAATCAATCTGAGCATGGTTACTAAATAATAATCTAGGTTTTGGCAATGTACCACGAGATGCAATTTCAAAACCTTCCATAGTTATTGGAAATGGTATGTATCTTTTACCTTTCCAAATAATCTGTCCATATAATTCTGGATTTATAAGGTTTGTGCTAATATTTTCTAAATTTATATTTAAATTATGAAATCTTAAAATTCCATTTGTATCAACATTTGACAATCCAGCATAAGGAGGAGGTATATTAGCAAATGTTATTTGTGATAAAGCATAGTTATCTCTATTAATACCAAATTGAGTAAAGTCTAATTCGAATAGATTAATTAATGTAGATGGTTCTAATTTACTTGACTCAGAAAATATTTTTTTTGATCCTGCGGCTAAATTTGGGTTTACACTCATAAATTAGCTGTCTCTAAAAATACAGCACTAACGCTGTAGTTATTATAAAAATTATAAGTTATTGTCCACTCTTCGCATACAAATCTTTTAGGATAAGCCTGAGAAGCATCGAAATTATATGGAAATGGAGGATTATAAAAAAATCCTTGCTTTGATTTTCTTTTATGCAGAAAATGTGCTATCGCACGCGTTTCAGCCTTATCTCTACCTTCAAAATTTAAATTGAATTTTAAAGCATTACTATTTATTCCGTTCTCCATTCTCTGCTCATATCCATCTCCAAATTTTATAACCTCTATATTGGGTTTTAATCTTAAGTCTGTATTAGCATAACTTGCTGCCCAAAAAAAATCAGGTTTTACTAATGATCCATAAGATCTATAACCACCCCAAGCCACAGAGTTTACTGATGGAGTATTCGACGTATTGTTATCAAGTAGACTGTAATAGTAAATATTTCCTAATAATATAACATCATTTTTATAATACGTTGAAGAGGGATTATAAGCAGGTACATTATATAACGATAAATCACTCATATTTTAACCTTTTACCTTGTATAGTAATATTACACAAGTTATTTATAGTGTAACTTATTAATAATGCATCCTGCAGAGAATAATGAATATTGTGTAGAAGCAGAAAATTTAACTATAATAAATAGTCTAGATATACCAATTTATCAATCACTACCTTTATCTACAACAACACCTGCCCCACAAACGACTCCCGGCGTAATACCTATTCCAACAACAACTACCACAACAACTACTACGCCATCACCGCTAGCATCACAAGGGTCAAATCCTATTATAATTAATAATGGGCCCTAATTTAATTTTGAAATATAATCTATTTTCTTATAAAATATAATTGACATGAGTTCTAGAATTGTAAAACAAAATCAAAAATTATATATAAACAATACTGGTATTGTAGGTATTCAAAACTTCGAAGCCTCTTATGAAGTTCCAGTAGAAATCGTCAAAAGCCTTGGAATGGACTCAGTTACATATCAAAATAATAATAATATAATAAGTCAAATATCCATAAATAAATTATTTATTGACAATGATCCATTTATTTACTTGATGGATTATGATTATACTTTTAATGGACATGTTCAATATAAAGATAAATATTTTGCTTTTAATTCTGGCGTGGTTTCGAGTTATAACTTATCTTGTCAAATTGGGCAAATACCTCAACTAAATGTTCAAATTGATGCGCTTGGTGATTTTGGTAGTGGAATAGCAAAGGCATCTCAAAATTCATTAATTCAACCTCAAATAGACTTAACAGATTATTCAAATATAGATATATCTCTTGATGATTTTTCCTTTAATAGATTGCAGAATTTCAGCATAAACATATCTTCTGAAAAAAATATAATCTATAAAATAGGAAGTTCTTATCCAATAGACATAAAAATTATACCACCTTTAGTTGTTGATATAGAGTTTAGTATAAAATTAAATGATTATCAAGTTAAAAACGTAAGAGATGCAATATGCAAATTCAAAGTAGACGAATTTAATATTATATTTAATAAATTTAAAAATCCAAATGAACAACTTATAAGATTTTGCATTAAAGAAGCTATATTTCTTGGAGAAACGTACCAAGCCTCTGTTGATGGATCTTCTTTAGTTAACTTAAGATATCAAGCGTTTCTTTATGATAATATAGGAAGTTTTTTATGCGGGCCAAATATTCCAAGAGTACCATCTCCACAACCCCCACTTGCTCCTTATGTATATCCACCAATAATTTTAACTACAACTACTCCTACTTCAACAACTACAACACCACCTCCAACAACAACATCAACGACAACTTCAACTACAACTCCGCCTCCACTTCCACCTCCTGTTTCAACAACAACAACAACAACAACTTCAACTACTACGACAACAACAACTAGAACAACTACTCCTACTTCAACAACTACAATACCACCTCCAACAACAACTACGACTTCAACAACTACAATACCACCTCCTGCTTCAACAACAACAACAACAACAACAACTTCAACTACTACTCCTCGGACTACAACAACAACTAGCACTACTTCGACAACAACAACTAGCACTACTTCGACAACAACAACAACAACAACCACTACTCCAAAATGTACAAAAGCAAAGAGGATTAGACTTACTATAGATGGTTAATATAGGAGTGTAATATTTTTATGGCATCTGGTGATATATTAAATATAGAGGTTTTAGAAACATTCTCTACTAAATCAAATCCATTTTGGTCAAGCGGAATTCTTCCATATTCTGGATATTATACTCAGCTTAAAAATTTTAAATGTTTAAATAATAATAAGAAATTAGTAAATACTGTTCTTGGATACTGGGAACCCAAAAGAGATGAGTCAGAAATAACATTCCCATATCAAAATATTTTTGATCTTATACTTCATTCAGGAACACAAAAACTAAGTGGGTCAGGAGAACAATTTTTTGCTACAAGTGGTGATCTTATTGGCGCCGGATTTGATGAAACACTATCTAAAAAATATGGTTATAAATATACTCTTTCTGGTGCGCCAATTGGATATAATGAAATATATATTGAAGGAACTGGAACTACGCTACAAGATCTTTTAGGAAAAACAATAGATTGCGTTATGGTTTCTCATTTTAGTGATAGCGGAATTGTTCCATTTAATAATGCTTTTGGTTACAAAATTAAAAATCAAAAAACTGGTCCTGGTACAGTAAGATATCAATTCTTTCTATCTACTGGAGAATTTAATTTTCAAGAGAGTACTGAGACTCAAAAGAAAGCTTACGTATCTATTGGTTCAGCAGTTAATACAGAAAATTATTTAAATATCACCGGAAATAATGAAAACTTTTTTATTCGACACTCGGGAATATCTGGTGAATTTTTATATGGAACATTTAATATATCTAATTCTGGTAATCATACGCTTAGATATATTTTTACTGGATTAGATCCAAGAATTACAATAAGTAGAATGTCTCCAAAGGCATGGCATGTCAGAGGAGGAATTATAAATAGAGAAACTAAAAGAAAAAGACTTCAAAATAAAAGGACCATATCTTATAAGATATCTACAATTGGTTTAAATTTAAACCACGAGTATACTGGGTATATTCAATTTAGCGGTATATACAAACCAGATACAATATATAATACTACTGGGTTTAATATACCAATTTACTACAAGATAAACGATCATGGATCAAGAGCGTATTTTGATAATTTTTATTTTAAATATACAGGAGATTTTCATGAAAATATTAATGCTTTTGAAACTTATCCTATTGGAACACCAATACAAATAAGTAAATTATCTAACAATAAATATCCAAAATTAAATTTAGGATTAACAGTCTACAACACTGGCACAGGAGTTTCTGGAGCAAAATCTTTAGATAAGATATCTAGCGGATTTTTTAAACCATGCTTAGAATCAAAAATGTATTGGAATGCAAATACTAGAAATCAATTATTTGATTCTAGCATGATAAAAATGAATACGAAAAATGGGATGGTACAGTTTAGGACAGGAATTTCTGGATCACTTCCTTCAAATAATTATATAAATTATCAATCAAGTTCAGGAGCATTTCAAAGCGATATATTATTTTCTATTAAAGATACTGGTCAGATTAGTGCTGGATTGTATTCTGGAGATATATATATTTTTACATCTGATACATCTTATGAAAACCCAAAAAGCTTTCCAGTTTTAGTTAATTATCTATAACTATTTTATTTTAAAATAAATTTTATATAAAAAAGCCGCGAAAAGATGCGTGGCTAATCCACAAAAAAAGAATGAAAATAACTGTAAGTCATATTTTAATGGATTGTAAATAAAAGACACAAAAAATCCCATCCAAAAACTACTACATTCGGGACATAGCATTGGCCTTCTGATATATGGTATTCTAGCTATTATGTTTCTTAAAGGCAAGAATATGTCTGCAAAACTCCACATGAATGAAACGCTTAAACTTAAAATTAAGTATAATAAGAATTCAAAAAATATCATAGAAAATATACGTCAATTGTATTATCGTCTATTTGAACCACAGAAAAAGCCTTGTACATGGCCCTTTCTCTTATTAGTCTATCTCTAAAATTTTGCCAATCTACTTTTTTTACTCTTTCTATTGCACCAGACATATTAACAATTTTATATTTTGTTTCTATTTTATTTAAATCTACATCTATATTATGATTAGATATAAAATCATTTAAAAATGTAGAGCACTTATCTCTATACATATTAACATAATTCTCTATTTTAAATTTGCAAGAACAATTCTGATTATGAGAAAATGATTCTATATCTGCGTATATCTCAGGTGCCAAAGCTTGAAATTCAGTCTTAAATTGTTGAATATTAATTAATTCTAAGAATACCTTAGAGAAATATTGATAAGTTTTGTCTATATTTAGCATATATTATAATATATATAAGTTTAAGATTATTCTAAAAAAAAAGAATAGTTGTGTAATTTACCTTATATGTCATGTATTAACGGACCAAGTACCCAAATATCATTACCTCCAGGAACTGTTGATATTAATGGAAATAATTTCTTAATATGTTGCGATACTATTCCTCCAGAAACTACTACGACTACTACCACTACTACTACAAGTACTACCACAACAACGACTAGCTCTACAACAACAAGTCCTAATCCATGTTTTGTAGATTTAATAATAGAAGTAAAACGTTCAAATATCTTTGGACCATGTCCAACTGCAACGGCATCAAATGCAGCAGAATTTTTTGTACAAGCAAATGGAATAAATCTAGGCGTAGCAAATTTAAATAATGCAGATGACGGGGCAGATAGAACTGCTCAATTTATTTTAACAGAACAACAAATCAGCGAAATATCTAGTAATTCAATAGGCGGACTTATTAATCTAGAAATTTCTTGTGCAATCCCAGGAAATCAAGATCGAGGCTATGGTTTAGGAGAGTGCGATAATTATTTAAATTGGATAAAAATTTATAAAGCAAGCACTGAGCAAATTATTTTTAATAGTTGTCCGTCGTTAAATTCTTTTTCTTTCAACCCATGCACTGAATTAACAACTACTACTACAAGCACTACTTCGACAACAACAACAACAACAACCACTACTCCAGAGCCAATACAACCAATACCAGAAAATACTGCAATAGACTCTGCTTATTCTCAAGGAAATTATAAATGGGCAATTTTAGCAAAAGATTGGAAATTATATATTACTTCTGATAGAGTTAATTGGGCATCATTTAATATCCCAATCCCGCAAGATGAAGCCTCAAAAATTTCGCAAGGACTTGTTCCTACTTCTATTAGCGCTGGCTCTGGAGGAAGTTTTATAATTACAGCTGGAGGAGGAGTAAACTCAAATTATATTTATGTTTTTGACTCTAATGAAAATGAATTTTATGCTCGCTCGGTGCCATCTTCTAGATATACTGGGTCAAATTGGATTACGAGAGGCGGCCAGCCCCCATTATATATAGCGATATTCTCTCATAAAATATCAAATGGAGAATTATATACAAATGAATATATTACTTCTGAAAATGAGTTTATAACGTATACAATAAGACAGTTTCCTTTTGAAGGAAATTGGATTCAAATAGTTAGAGATTATACTAGATATAATTTTGTCGCCCATGCTAAAGGTACTGGAACCACATATTCTTCTGATGGTATAAATTGGCAGCAAAGTCTAAATTATCCCCCTTCAGAATGGGAGAATAACGTGGGCGAAACAGAAATGCGTTTATTTAATGATACTCCAACAATAAATGCTTTTGGAAATAATAATGGTAAATTTTATTTCTCAGGATTTGGAGAAAATTGGGCATCAGCTGGATTTGAATTAGATTACGAATTGACAGAAGTAGCGTGGACAAATTTTGATATTAATCCAGGAGGAGGTACTTGGGTCATAGCAGTTAAAAAATCTAGGACCAATGATTTAAAAACAAATGTATTTTTAATTTCTAAAACAAATTTTGTTCCGTTACCATCTTATAATTTACCTAATTATTCAATTGCCACATTACCATATCTAGATAATTGGATATCTGTAACCGCTGAGTATCTTGGATCAAAAATTCTATTTGTAGGACAAAAATATATATATTTTTATGATTTGACTTCGTCTACTACAACTACGACCACGACTACCACGACTACTACCACCACTACGACTACTACAACTACCCCATTTCCATTATTACCAGATGGAACTTGTGGTAATAATTATTATGAAGTAGATAATCCAAATTGGGTTAGTGGAGGATGCTTAGATGGAAGAAGAATATTTATAGGAAGCGATTTGGGCAATTTACGCTTCAATTGGGGAGCAGAAAATAATATTAATTTAAATTTCTATGTATATCTTGGTAATAGACTTGTTGTCGCTTTAGGAACAGAAAGCTCAGGATATTATGGAAATGTTCTTTTCGAAAGAATAGCTGGAGATCCAGAATATGCTACAGTATATGTACTAATAGATTCGACAATAGATTGCTCAATTAATGCTTGGTACTTTTATTCTATATTTTGCGAAAGATTCACAACGACTACAACCACTACTACAACGACAACAACAACCACAACTACTACAACAACAACGACTACAACGACAACGACTCCTCCTCCTGTTCCTGTAACAGAAGGTGAATGCGATGTTATATACAATGAAACAAATGATTTAGATTGGGTATCTTATGGTTGTCAACATAAAAGAAATATTAGTCTTGATGGAGATTCTCAAGGACTTGCTTCTTTGGCATTTTATTCAGAAGGTTACCAAATTAGTGGTTATGTTAATTATAATAATATACTTTATCCTTTTGGACCAACATCAACCTCTGCATCTGTAGGATTTGTAAAAACATCAGAAGCGAATAATGCTTTAGTTTATATAAAAGTACAAAATTCAGATGATTGTGCGCCTTTTGTTTATTATAATTATCAATTAAGTTGTCCAGCATTAGTTGCTTGGGAGCTCGATGGTAGAAATGGAGATGAAAATCTAGTCACTGGAATTGGTTCAAATCATATTACTGCTCTAGATTTACAAAGAGGCCCAGGCCTTTTGGCGGCATCTGGATCAAACTCATTTTGCTCTAAAGCTTGGAGTCAGGACACAAATGATTATGTTTCTTTTGGTTTTAATATTGAAAATGGATATGAAGCTACATTAAAAAGAATATTGGTTGGAAATCGTTCTTCAAATAAAGGACCAAAGAACTTAGGATTATATTCTAGTTTAAATAATTTTGAAGGTGGTCCATTATATGAATGGTCTTTGAATTCTGATAATTTCTCTAATGAAAACATTGAATTAAGTTGGGGCGGTCTAATGGGTCAAATTCAATTTAGAATTAAAACTACTTCAAACACTTCAGTCGATAATACTAATATAACTTCGGATGGTACTTATAGATTATCAAACTATTATAATAATGAAAATAATTCAAAAGCATTCAAAATAATTGGCACTGTTGGTCCTACAAGTACTACTACGACGACCACTAGTACGACAACCACTACAACAACCACAACTTCAACTACTCCAGTTAGTGCTTTGGCAGGAAATTGTGCAATTACATATTATGATTATAATGATTCGAACTGGACAATAAATAATACATGCATACATACAAGATATGTTGACACAAACGCATTAGGAACATTTGATTTTACATTTACAGTTGATAATTCTGATGAAATTTTAGTATTTTCATTATATGATTACGCTGGGACTAATTTAATTTTTAATTCTGGTCCAATAGGTTTCAATGGGGGCGGAACTGTATCAAATTTAAATAATTTAAATAATTCTATAGTCAAAGTCATAGTAACTACCCAAAGTCAATTGTGTCAAGGTACATCTCCAATATATACTTATTATTTAAGTTGTGCAACTCCTGCAGCCACTACAAGTACTACTACAACAAGCACCACTACAACAAGCACCACTACAACAACCCCATTACCTGGATTTAATATCTTAAATAATTTAGTTTATTGGTTAAAACCAGAGAATCCATTTGTTGATTCAAGTAATGCTCAAAATTCTCCAGAAATATTTGGCGCAAGTTTTTCCCAAGCTTCTAATCATTTGATTAATGGCTATGGTTCGGTTATTTTTGATGGATCGAATTTCATAGATTTGCCAGCGATACTAAGCACGGGTTCAACAACAGGAGCTACAGCATTTGCAGTCGCAAGAACAGTCTCAGATTACTTGAATAAACAACTTGGATCTGTATTTGGAGATTTTGGTAATAATATTGACGGAGGTAGTCACTACGCTTGGGAAGATGGTCAAATTTATGATGGATTCGCTTATACCTATAGAGATTATTTTGCTGCCCCAAATGCGATAACTGGATGGCATATATTAACAACTATGTCGAGTAATCAAAATAGATATATAGCTATAAATAATACAGGCTTCATATCTTTTTATCCAGATTTTCTTGCTCCATCATATAGTAGCAGCACATATACTAATTCTTTCCCAAATGGTGGACCATTCTTAGGGGTTCAAAATTGGGGAGGACAATATTACTGGCAGGGTAATTTAGCTGAAGTATTAATATATAATAAAGAATTAAGCCCATCGCAAATATCAGCAGTAAATACATATTTAGCAAATAAATACGCAATAACAATCTAATCGGGACTATACAAGTGTAACACCTTATGGCCGTATTGGGTGAATTCGGTGAAAGTCCTATATAAAATAAAAGTTCTTTGACATATAATATAGGGTAACGCCGAGCCAAGCTTATATCGCGGTTTAAAAATGATATAAGAAGGTGTAGAGACTAATCTTTGACCTTCCGCAGGAATAACAAGGACACGAGCGCCCAAATTTATATAAAATATAAATAAGACATAGTCCAATCTTATTGGTAACAATAAGAAAATCTTTATTTAAAATTAAAGATATTAAATAAATTGAAGGTGACAAGCCGAGGAACGAGTGGACAGAGGGAATATCTCCGAAATACATTCAAAAAGGCCCAAAAAGCCTAACCAAGGCCCTAAGCTGATAAACGATCTATTAGACTTAATTTTTCTATGTAGTCTTAGGACTTTTAGAATTGGGAGGACACCGAGCAATCGGCGATAGATTGGCTAAATATCTAATTTATTTATAAATAAAAATGAACACCGGACTAAGCCGTATGAGCAGAGGAAAGTGGCTAATCAATTTAATCTTCTTTTAGAAAAAATAACAGTGTAATATAATAAAATGAGCATATATTCTTTTAAATATACCCCAGTTAGATTTATATGTAATGGTATAACTGGAGCAATGCCTGTAACAAATATTACTTTTTCAACAACTAATAATATAACACCAGTCAAGTCTCTCGGCAAAAGACAAGCTTATTATAGCCAAGTTCCTAATGATGTAGTTACTCATAATGTATCATTTCAATATAATATTCAAAATGATGATCCTATTAAAACTTTAATAGATAACATGAAGAATAACCTAACAGATATTGCTCCAAGTGGTGATATAGATATCGGTGGTCTTAGATATACAAATTGCTTATTAGATAGTTTTTCTTTTACAGTTGAGCCAGATAGAATAGTTAATGCTCAAGCCTCTTTCTTCACGTTTAATACTCCTACTGGACAAATTGGAATGTATACAGTTGGTCAAAATTTAGACGCAGACTTTCTACATGGATCAAAAGCCGCAATGACTGCATTTCCAAATTCTTATTTAGGAAATATAGAAGACTATTCTAATCTATTTAATATGTCATATAGTTTTAGAGCAGAATATTTACCAGTAAAAATATTAAATAGAATTGATCCAAGACTAATAAAATTTAATGGCGCATCAGAAGAGTTTGAAATGTCAGAAGCATTATATAGAAGAGTAATATATACAGGTGATTCAAGAATTCTTACATTTGCTTTAGAAGCAATTTGTTGCCCAGGAGTAACCTATACAGTAGTTATGAGCGGAGCGCAAAGCGTTACAATAGAGGGTACAAGCTCTGTTGATGGAATTACTTCTACAAGAAGAAGATTCACTAAATTCTATTAATGTTTTATTCTTATAAAAATTTTCCAATTTCAATTCAGAGCTTCAATAAATATGGAATTGCTCCAGCTTTGTACAATCAGTATAATTTTACCGCTCAAAATATATCTTTAGAAATAAATCCAAATGCTGGCTTTGCTTATATAGTCAATCAAAAACATCCTTTTAGAGGAAACAATGCAGATGGTTTGGCGGCAGTTATAAATGTATCATTCCTATCTCAAGCTCCAAAGGATTATATTTTTATTAATAATATATTAAAAACTGGAGGAGATAAAGATAATTTTAAAATAACATGTGGGAATGCTATATTTAATAGTGGCTACTTAAGATCATATAATATTTCAGCAGATCCAGACAATATGATATCGTCTCAGGCAGAGTTTGTATTTTATAGTGTTACAAATAGTCAATTCAATGGAACACTTGGAGTAGATTCTTACGATGTCGGTGTCAATCAGCAAAATTTCTATTCTCATGGATCTTCTACAACTTTAATATTTCAAGATAATTCAAATGAATTTTCTAGTCATGATATTAGAAAAATTGACCTATCCTATAAGGCTGATGTTCAACCAATATATACATTAGAAAAGACATATCCACACAGAGTAGTTTATAATGAAGAACAAATCGATCTTTTTGTCGAGTTAAATACATACGATATGAATATAAGGAATATAAATAGCTTAATTAACAATACTAATATTAATTACGCGAGTCCATGGTCTGGAGATGCCAAAATATCTATGAATTTAAAAAGTGGATATCTTGTTGGTAAGAATTTTTCACTAAGAACAAATGATATAATAAATTCTAGAATAAGTCTAAAATATCACATATAATATTATAATGCAAAGATATACATCTTCTATAAAAGACGGTAGAATATTAATTCATGCAAATATTTCTGATATACCAATTAGAAAGAATATGTTTATGGTATTCGATTCAGATTTTACTTCTATTAAAATTGAAGACTTTGAAACTATAAGAATAGAAAAGAATTTTAAAAATTTAGAGTCTATAGATAAAATACATATTTTTGAGACTTCTAGTGATATAGTAAATAATGAATATATAGATATATATTACGATGAATATGAATTCTTTGGGCATACTAAAGTGATAGAAAAAAGTGGTAATATATTCAAAAATCAAAAATTTGTTTTAGATAAAGAGATAAATGATCCTTTGAGAAAAACATCAATCATAATAACTGATATAAAAGACGATCAAATCGAGTTCGAAATATTACAAAAGGGAGCTTATTTTGAACCTCCAGAAGAAAATGCTTATTTTATTAGTGAAAATGGTGCTAAAATTTTATTAGATTTCTTTTATAAAAAAACTAATGTAAAAAATTTTCAATCTAACTTTATCAAAGACGTAACTCATGGGGATGGATTTATGGTCCTTCATCTCCTTAATAATCTTCCATATGAAATTAAAACTGGTAAAGTCGTTACGAATAAAATATTAATAAAAACAAAAAGCCAATTTGCTAAGAAAAATAAAGATAATGAAGTATTTTATATTATAGATAAAAAGATACCTTATTTAGATTTACCATATCCAGAGATCGAAGATGAAGTCGCAAATAAAATGTTTGAAGATATTCTTTTTAAAATAGATCATAAATTAGCTTTGCTAGAAAAAAAAGTAGAAGAAATTATTAATCTAAAAAAATAATTTTTTTGTAAAATGTCGCATTTTTGATTTTCTTTGGAACTTCTTTAATTTTAAATTTATTATAAAATATATCTTTTTCAGAATTATATACTAACTTTTCTAAACCATATTTCTCTGCCGAGATAATTTCCCAATATGTACCAAGTCCAATGTAATTGTTTTTTGTTGGAAAAACGGCTAGTCCACTACATTTTTTCATTATAAAGTCTAAATCTTTTACAAATAGCCCAGTTAGTTCATTTTCATCACATTTTATCTTTGTAGCAATTTCATCTTTACTTAATTGACTATATGGTAGCAAATAGTCTTTACCAGGAAAATGCTTTTTAAAAATATTTAATTTAGCATCATATCCTTTATTGTATCTATATAGAAATAAGTTATAAGAGAGAAAGACCATGTTATACTAATATTGTATTAATTTTGTTTGCTTTTGTCCATTTATCGTGAAATTCTATAAAATTAGATATATCTTTATCTTTTATATCACCAATTCTATTTATTATTTTTGCGACAGAATATTTATCAGATTTTAAATATATTCTTGATAAAGAATCAATTATTTTCTTTCCATTCAAGGGGTTTCCAACGGCTCTGATAAGACCATGAAGGTACTTTAATCCAAGGCTTTCTTTAAATTTTTCTTCATATTCTTTATAATTATTTTGATCTATAAGCTTGTAACTCCTAAATTTTGGCGTTAATCTTAAAGAATAAGCTCCCCTTGCTATTACGTATTTTAAATACAAATCATCGCCATATATAGAATTACTTATGCTTTTATAATCTTGATATGAATCTTTATCAAATAGGCCTCTTAATTTATCAAGTAATATCACTCTTAAACCATTTTGCGTCCTATATATATTTGAAGTTATTTTGTTTTGAGTTAAGTATTTTTCTATGTCATTTATAATTTTTTCTTCTCCATTTTCAGCGTAAATTCTTTTAGACGCATTATAATTTACAAAAATTTTAAACATTAAATCATTTTTTTTATCTTTGAGAATATAGAATTCGTCTTTTCGGCATCTTATATCTTTTGGTATATTAAATTTTACTTTAGAATTATTATCTATTTCCTTTTTAAAATTTAGATCATTATTGTTTCTATCATAAATAGAAATCTCTGATATGGACTTTTTATCCATGTTTATAAAATTTATATCGAATGATTTTTGATATGGGCAAATGTTTAATTGATAAACGTCTAATGGATATAAAGTTAAATTATTAGTAAAATCTATTGTAAAATTATTATCTGAAGAAATAAAGTCTACATCAATTAATCCTATATATTTTTGGATGCTGTTTATATACCCGCGATGATTGTATTCAGAGCTATATAAATCTATCATATAAGTATTGTGTTCTCTTTATTAGCCTTTGTCCATTTATCATGATAATCTAAAAATTGTAAAATTTCAGGATTCTCTTCAGAAAACTTAAATTTTTTAATTTTTCTACAAATAGCGTACCCTTCTCTTTTTATATAACCAGTTACTAAATCCTTAAAAATTATAAAATATTTTTCTATTTTTTTATTCTGTTTATCGTCTTTAAAGTAAATATTTTTAAGATCAAATTTTATTGGTGTTCCTCCATCATTTTCTATTATACTTGTGGCAATATCATTATTAGATAGATTTGAAATTAGTTTATTATAAGATTTGTCGAATAATTTATAATTTTTTAATTTTGGAGTAAGTCTACATCCGTATCTTCCTGCGAGTAAACATGTATTAATGTATTTTGAATCTGAATATAAATCTTTCGCTAATTGCGCGTAATCTTCGTTTTTTCTAAATTTATCTGTTAATATTAACCTTAATCCATTTTGTGTTTTATATAAATGTCCAGAAGCCTTATATTCTTTTATTTTTTTTTCTATTTCTTCTATTAATTTATTTTCGCCATATTTTAATATAAAATCTTCAGAAGCTTCTTTGCTAATATGACATTTTAAATCATATCTAGGGTCGAATCCGTATTTAGATGAATCTAAAAATATTATCATATTTCCATTTTGTAATTCATCTTTATTTATATAAAAACGTATAAAATTTTTATATATCTTTTTATTTAAATGTAACTCTTTAATAAAAGAATCATTTCTTGTATCAATTAAATAAGTTTTGAGATTTAAAAAATATTCTATTTTTTCTTTATTTATTATCTTTACATCAAAAAATTTTTGGTTATGACTTATTTTAAATGGTTTATTTTTTACAGAGAATAGATGTCTTCCATCTTCTTCAAATACTATTAAATTAATCTTTTTTTTGTAATAGACATTATCTATATCTGCAATAAATATATTATTTTGTATACTAAGTATGTAGCCTCCTTCATCAACAAAACTTAATAATTCTGTATCGTAGAGGTCATTCATTAAAAAGCTTTTCAATATCTCTAAGATCTGGACCAGCCAATCCTTTATATTCTTTTGTTGGATCTAGCCCTGCTGGATTAAATCCTCCAGGTCCATCGTTAAAATAAGTTCCGTCTGAGCAGAATCCCCAACCATGACAACAGCCGCCGTCTGCAGCGTAGAAGCCGTTACCACATGTAAATTGACAGCCCCCGCAATTGTAACATGGTGGTGGCGGAGGTGGAGGTGGCGGAGGAGGTGGTGGCGGAGGTGGAGGTGGCGGAGGAGGTGGTGGTGGAGGTGGTGGAGGTGGTGGTGGCGGAGGTGGTGGTGGCGGAGGTGGTGGTGGTTCTGTAGTTGTAGGTGGACGAGTAGTTGGTGGTGGTGGCGGAGGTGGAGGAGGTGGAGGAGGTGGAGGTGGTGGTGGTGGAGGAGGTGGAGGAGGTGGAGGTGGTGGTGGAGGAGGTGGAGGAGGTGGAGGAGGTGGAGGAGGTGGAGCAAGAGTTAGTGGTGGTGGAGGAGGTGGTGGCGGAAGAGGGGATGGTGTAGTAGTTGTCTGCTGGGGTGGGCGAGTTGTAGTTGTGGTGCTAGTTGTCGTAGTGGTAGTAGTAGTGGTAGTAGGTATGCTAACACTAGTGCTTTCGATTTCTTCTAAAGAAGTTTCGCTATATATAGGAATAATTGGGTCACATAAAAATGGTTCTGGAGTTGTTGTTGTAGTTGTTGTCGTAGGACTATTTGTTGTTGTAGTAATTGGAGTATAACAATATCCAGTTGGATGGTAACTGTAATCTATACAATTTGCAATTTCATAACATTCATAACAAATCTTTATATTATCAAAACAGTTTTTAATATAATTATATGTGGCCGTGCCAACATTAAACGGTTCTGCATATTTTCCAATAGAAATACAATCAGAAGGATTAGATACTAAATTAGGATTATATAAGCCTTGATAAGAGGAGCAAGGGCAATCTCCTGTCGTATTTTGCAAATCTTCACATCTATTTATACTCATTTTAAATTATGCATTATATTATATTAATAATCTTTAAAATATTCAAAGAAATAATAGATATTGGATACTTTCTTATCATAAGAAACCAGAACAACGTCCATCAAATATCTCGCAGAAGTTCATTCCATCTCTCTCTAAAACTGGATTTGATGGTTTGATATTATTATTGCTAATATATACTTTCAAATATCCTTCTAGATAATCTACCCATACATGTTTTATTTGTCCATCAGCTAGATCTAAAGAGGGGATACCAACTCTTCTTGGATTATCTACTATTCCATTTAAATTTAATTCTATATGATTATTATTTATATCAAAATCATTTTTATATGTATCAAATGACACTGCTATGCTTTTATCTATACCAAAATATCCAATTCCTCCACCAATTCCTCCGGCTGTATCTGATTTTGATTGAATTATTAGGCTAATTCCATCCGCACGACCTATACCCACATCTTGTCCTGGAGTCATTCTCATTTGAAAATAAATTTTAAATGGTGCAGGTAATTTATCATCACAACTTCTTAATTTAAATGGTTGCCTAAAATAGAAATTACCACCTTGATTAAAAAGATCATCCGTGAGAACTATAGAATTTTCATCTGCGTTATTATCGCCAGAAATATAAGAACTTCCAATTAAAATTAAATCTCTTAAATAAAAATCTTTATTATAGGATCTTATTTCATATATATTTTGAAAACTAAAAGCTAAAATTTCATGTTTTTCTTTTCCAGATCCAGTAGATCCACCAAAACCAATATAAGCAGTTTCACATCCGACGTCTTCGCAACATCCAGGATCATCCTCAAGACATTTTACTAGATTTGATTTATTAATTACATTATTTAATAAATTTCCTTTGAGCCTTTCAATCCCTAATTGATCTTCTCCATATTTGTATATTGCACTACCTGTTACATTGCAATATTCATTTGACCAATTATATAAATTTCTCTTTTGATCACCTGTATAAAATTCTCCAGTTATTAAATAATAACAATTATTGCATGCATCGTTTAAAGCTTTAGATAAAGAATTTTCATACGCATTTATAAAGTTTTGTTTTTCTGAAAACCCTGTTTGGAATATAATTGGCTTAAATACATTTGTTAATCCCGAAGAGACTGGTCCAAGATCAATTCCTGTTTGAATATCTATATTTCTAGCAATAGTTGAGCTGGCAAGATGATGAAGATCTTTATGATATCTAGTTAAGTCTTCATTTGATATAGCAAAAAATGATATTCGATTATTAAGTGGCGTCGTACCTCCAGCAATTTTTGGAATAGATGTAATCGATAAAGAATTTTCTATATATTCTCCTCCAGAGATTAAGGGTAAATTATTATTTATTTGAATAAATCCGCTACCGCTGTTTAACACACCAGCAGTTAGAAACGAATACTTATTAGGAATATTTATATCTGAAGTACTTACATTAAAACCTACTGGCCCAGAAGTACTAACGCTTTCCGTACTCCATATGTTAAATTGTTTTATATTCCCTAAACTTCCTTGTGTGCCAAATCTAAAACCATTAGTTTGATAAACCTCTGAAGATAGTAAAACTCTATATGGAGTATTTGGCGGAGGACTAGTATAATTTTCTAATATGGAAAATATAGTAAAATTAGCTCCTGTAAGATTTATAGGATGATTTGGAAAATTTAATCTAGAAGACTGAAACAAAAACTTATATCCTGAAATGGTCTTTTCTGTTGATACAGATGTACCAGTAAAATTAGGATTTTTTAAGTCATAAAAAAAGCTGCCATTATTATTATAGTCAGATCTTAATATGAAAATATTTTTAAACTTATCCCACATTTTAAGATTTTTTAAATTTATAATAAAAGTATTTATATCTTCTTTTATTCTAAAATCTATGATACTCGCTCTTTGAAAATAAGATAAAGAATCTACATCAAAATGATTTATAGAATTATGAGGGCATGGCAAGCTCATGCTAAAAGTATAATCGCAATTATCACAAGAAATAGCATTAATTCCAGATAATTTTAAGTTTTCGGCTTGATCTTCTGCGATGCATTGAGACTTTATTAAATTAACGAAACTTTCTCCACTACCGCTAACTTGTCCTGTAAAATAGCAATTTGCATCATATATTGATGTTGGGGTAAAATAAAAAGAACTATTTGGATTTCCTGTCAATATATCTATAGGTAAAATATTAGGATTTGAAATAGTAAAATTAATTCCATTTTTAAGATTTATCATTCCGCTTAGTATAAAATTATAGTCAGTATTTGAATTTAATTGAGTTTTTACTATTTCGTTTCCTGGACCTAAAGGGCAATTTTGTGTATATAAAATTGGTTGATCAACCTTTCCGGTATGAAACCATCCTGCACCAGCTCTACCAGAATAATTTATAATTAGTGGAATTTTATTTTGTATACAAGGAGAAAATCCATAGTTTAATGTTTTTAATTGACCACTTAAAAAAATACCAGTAGTAATTCCTGTTGGAGGAATTTTTAAATTAAAAAATCCTTTTCCGCTATATATCTGTAAATTCAAGAATTTATTTGGCGTAAATACAGATGTCGAACTAAATATACCATCATTAAAACAGCAATGCGAACCAGAGCCGCTCCAACTTGCCAGCCAAGGATATTCGACATTAGAAACAGATTCGTAAACTAATCTACCACCACTAGTCAAAACCCATCTATCTCCACTCCAAAATATTCTTTTGTTTGATTTATTATATTCAAATTTACCATTAGTATTTGGAGAAGTCGTTCCTAAATATAAACCATTTATATCTTCGCTTTCAGAGTTGGTGATAGTTACTTTATTGAAAGAAGAGTCGGTATTTTGATATAAAGTTAAATTATTATGATTTGAAAACAATCCATATTTTATATAATTATAACTTACTAATGGTTGAGAAAATGTAGTAAATTGATTGTATAAATTATTTAAACCAGAGGTTAATGGCTCACCACTGCAAAGATATCCTGACAATTTTAAAAAATCTAAGTATTGATTTTCTAAACAAGAATATTCATAATTCTTATACTTAATTGTCTCATGACGATTTAATTTCATAATTAAGATGGACTATTTTTATTTAATAATCCGCCAGGACGTTTCTGCTCAATTATTGTTTTTATAACATTTTGTTTAATTAAATCAGTTAAAGCTTTATATTTTTGAGAGGAATCTTTTGCGGAAGAACTATCCGTAGTATCGTCTTCTCCATTCCCAGAAGATTGATCATTTCCTTGTTCTGTAGTTTTATTATCACCTTCTACATTAACAGATATGTTAATATTATTTGTGATGCCTTCGGAAGCGCTAACTTGTCCCAAATTCTCTGTCAAATTATTTAAAGATGATATTAAACTTACTAAAAATGTTTGATCTACTTGACTTTGATTAACCGAAGTTCTATTTTCTACCACTGGATTATATGGTCGTTCTTGTTGATTGTTATTATTTCTGAATATATCTATATAATTATTAGATCTTTGAGTGGCTTCGATTTGCGGAGTTTCAGTTGGAGTATCTCTTTGTACAATATTTGGTATATTGTCCATGCTTCTATTTTGATTAGCTGGGCTTGAACTTTCAGTTATTATATAAGCTAAATTATTTATTGCTTCTATTAAATTAATATTTGGATCTTCTAATGGCATTGCACCCATATTTAGATTTGGTTGCTGACCAACTTGACCACCCTTTGCGAATTTACTGACTTGACCTCTATTCAATTTATCAAAGAATCTTGCGCCATATTTTTTAACTGCATCCTTACTAACTACATATTCTCCTTGCATAAGTAAAGCTGGAACGTCATCTGGACTCATGCCTCCTTCTGCAAATCTAAATCTATTACTAACTTGCAATCCAGAAGAAGATCTGGTAGGAGATACGGTATTTCTTTGATTTTGATTGCCTTGAAGAAAGTTTATAGCTAAAGGAGCTCCAATTGCACCTGCTCCTAGTAGAGCCATAGTACCCATATTACTTCCACCAAACATTGATCCTAAACCTCCAGTATTTGCAGCTCTCATTGCGGCAGCGCTTGTTATTCCGGCTCCACCGGTAACTAAATTATAATTAGAACCTAAAGCACTATATGTTCCACCCATACCACCAGGCATAGCAAAAGCGGATGCATTTGGACCGCCACCAAATAGGCCACTAAGTCCACCTCCTCCTCCGCCAAATAATCCACCAAGCCCACCGCCTCCAAGTAGTAAACCTCCACCGATAGTCATCGCTGCACTAATTAAACCTCCAATCAAACTTTGCTGTTTTTGTCTGTTATATGCTTCTAATTGTTGAGTATAGGCTGCTTGAGCCTGAACATAAGACATTTTATTAGACATTAAATTATCTTGTAAATAGGCAACATATTCATAAAAATCTTGTTCAGTTTGCATTCTTTCTGTATTTTGCCTTTGAGTTGTATCAGCTAAAGCAAAATTAGATAATTCTGGAGAAATTACTTCTTCACCCTTTAATTGACCTAAATATCTTTCAAGAGCTGCAATTCCACCTGCCATGTCTTTTGTATTTAGTCCTTGGGTATTTTCCCATCCACTTACAAGATATTTATTATCAAAACTTCTGCTAAAACCTCCGCCATCTTCCATGCCTTTTGTTGCCCCTGCATTTAATGACTCTAAGAATCCTGTGCCATACGCTTGTTGGATACTTTTTACTGCTCTACGATTTAATACATATTCTCCTTTAGATAACATAGCTGGAACATCATCCATCATTCCAGAGCCTTCTGAAACATATCCACCAGAAGCATAACCTTTAACAAATCCTCCTTTAGCAAATCCAAATAATCCACCAAACCCACCCCCACCACCACTTAAAGCTCCTTGTAAAGGATTAAATAATGCTCCAAAAAATAATTTAGTAGCAATTTGAGTTGAAATTTGTTGTATTTGTTGTAATATTTGTATAGCAAAACTTTTAAATGCATCTCCAGCAGTTTGCGTTCCACTCGTAAAACTTTGAAATGCATTAGAGAATGCATCTTGAATATTTCTCGCAACATCAACTGCTGAATTATTTAAATCTTGGAAAAATTGACTTCCATTGTATGCCATTTGATTTGTGAAATTAACAGCGATACCCTGCATTGAGTCATATCCAGGTCTGCGAGCTAAAGCTTGTTGTCTTTCTAATTCTCTATTAGCATATTCTGTAGAAGTTAAGTAGCCATCAGCAAGATCTTTAAGATCTTTCATCTGATCTACTCTAATTTTTTCTAATTCATTTGATCTTTCTTGCTGCTCAATGCTTTCATTAAGTAATAAATTTATTCTTCTTCTCGCTTCTTCTTGACTTAAAGTTCCTTTTTCTACCTCTTCTCCAATAGTTTTAATTCCACTTAAATAAGTTTCACTAATTCTTAATCCATCATTTATATTAATAGTATCGTCTCTTAGTCTTGAGTATGCTTCTGCGCTCTGGGTAATTAAACTAGCTAAACTTTCTTCCCCTGTATATCTTTCTTTAGTTTGTTCTATTATTTTATCAAGAAGTTTTGATACAGTTTGACTAGATTTTACTTGTACGTTTCCTGCGTCAACACTTCTTTCTTTAATTTTTTCCATAGCGGCTTCTTGAGCTTTTATTCTTTTCTCTGCTTCTATTGGTCCAGCGACTTCGTTATAAAAATATGCTTCTGCTTCTGGAGATAGAGGTAAATTTCCCCCTAATCTTCCACCGGCTGGACTAAATCCTCCATTTCCATTTGGAATTCTTGCTTCAGGATTAATTGCAGTTATTGTCTGATTATCTAATTTTATTCCACTTTGTAGTGCTTTATAAATATTCTCTACTGTCATTTCTGTAGAATTTAAAGCGTCAAATTGTTTATTGGCAATTTCTCTTGCTTTATCTTGACTAATATTTAAACCATATGCCTGACTAAACCTTTGTATATTAGATGTCTGTGCAGAAACTATAGCGTCTTTTAAATCTTTGTTAACGCTTTGAGGACCAATTCCAAATTTTTTCAATTCTTCTAATATTCCTAAAGCTCCTCGTCCTTGAGTTAATGTATTTTGTGAGCCTAATAAATATCTATTTCTAGTAAATTCAGTAACTCTTTCATTAAAATCATTTCTTCTTAATGATTCTATACCACCACCAAAACCAATAATTTGTCTATTTTTTAAATTTTCTAATCTTGCGGCTAGTTCCTGTTTTCTGATTTCATTTTCAGCTTGGAATAGCTGTCTTAATCTATCTGTGTCAGCTTTAGCTTCTGGTATATCCCTGACTAATACATTATTAAGTATAGTAATTAAGCTCTTAGCGGAATTTTTTAATTCAGAACTTATTCCAACTTGATTAGAATATTGGTTCTCTATATTAGATATTAATTCTCTTATCTTAGTTGGTAATTCATCTAATGGAATATTAGTCAAACTTCTTGATCTGGATTCTATAAACTGAGCGAAATTTCTAGAGTTTAAATCTGCACTTCCACTTAAATTAGATAATGTATCAGCAAACAAACCTGGCCCAACTTTTTCTAAAAGTTTTCTTTGTGCAGCTAATGCGTTTTTTTGGTATTCTAAATTGGCATTAGCTTCTTCAAATTGTGCTTCTATATTAATTTGAGAAAATTCGCCTAAAAATAATCTAGCATTTTCTAATAATGTATTTTTCTGAGATTGTAATTTTCTTGAGTTTATATCTATCTCTGTTTCTGCGCGAGAATAACTAATAGTTAAATCTGTTGTTGATTTTGTAATATTATTTAAATAATTTAAAATTGTATTTTTAAAGTTTTCTGCTTCTATTCCGGCCTTACCACCAGCAGCTGAAGCCAATAAGCTATCTTTTCTAGCTTTTATCGCTTTTCTAATTACATCTGCTTGCTTTTGAGAATCTTCAACAATTTGCAAGGCTTGTTGTGAAGCTGCAGCATATTCTGGAGAATCAAAACCAAATTGATTAGCCGCTTCATCTCTTAATTTTTTAGCTGCAAGTTCTGAAATATAAACTAAAGTTTTAGGCTGTTCTAAAGCTTCTTCTACAAGTTTTTCATATCTTTTAGAATATTCATCTAAAGACTCTCCAGCTCTTTGCTCTATTATTAGAAACTTTTCAAATTCATCCGATAATAAGTTACCTAAATCTGTTGCTTTTCCTTCTATATCTGCTGCTGTTGCAGTGCTAGGTGATAATCTTAGAGATTTTTGTATTGCTTTATTTCTTCTCTCCTCTGCGCCTCCAAATCCAAACATTGAAGAAACTGCTTCTCCAAAAGTTTCTGGCGCATAAGCTTCTGAATAAGCTGTCTGATATTCTAATCTTCTTTGTTCTGATTGTTTAGCTTCAAGTACATCTGTCTGTATGCTTTGTACTTTTAATTGATCTCCTTCTCCATAAGCTTTAATTAAGTCTTTTCTAATATTTTCTGGAACATCAGCTAGAACTGAGCCTAGCCTTTTTTGTAATTTCTCTATATCATTTGCACTTAGATTTGCTGCTCCTCTTAATTTATCAGTTATTGAATTAAATTGACTAAAAGCATCATTTAATTTATTTAATTGCTCTTGAGAGGCTTCTAATCTTTTCTTAAATTTATCTATTCCTTCTTGATTTGCGGCTTTATCAATATCATTTAACGTAGTAACTAATCCAACTAGAAATCCAACTCCACCGCCTACTGGACCACCTAAAGCTGCGCCTGTAGCAGTGAAACTTGCAAGATTTGCTGCCCCACGAGTAAATGCTCTTCCAGATAAATTCTCTTCGCTTAAAAATTGTTCTGCAACGCCTCCAACAATAGGTATACCTATTGATCCAGCTAAGATAGCATTTGAGCTAAAACCAGTTCCAGTATTTCTATTTGACCTATATTGATTAAGTTGAGCTAATAGTTGTTCTCTTCTAGAAACAACATAATTTGGCACAAAACCTTTTGAAGCACCGGCAGTTCTTGCTGATTTTAAATCTCCATACCTTGCTATACCCTGAGATAATCCTAAAGGTTCATCTTTAGTATTATAAACTCCAAGCCCTAATGGATTAGCTGAATTTTGTAATCTTCTATCTTGACCGATTCTAATATTGTCTGGGGAGACTCCAGCAGATATTTCTCTGCCCATAGATTCTATTAAAGGCGAATAATTTGGTATAAATCCAGAAAAAGCTCGCATAGCTTTAGCGGCTTGTTTTTTAAACCTAGCTTCCGCGCCTAATTCTCTATATATTTTTTTTGCAAAACTTTTTAAATTTCCTTCAGAAATAGTAGCTTTAAAATCTGCAAGACCCGTAGTAAAACCAAATAATTTTTGAAGATTACTAAGATTTTTTCCTCCTCTTACGTCAAAATCTCCAGCATCTTTTATTGTAGATTCTCCAGCGGTATAATTTAAAGCTGTCTTAATTCCTATTTCAAAGGCTGATCCAATTGCTGCATTAACTGCACCGTATGCGCCTTTTTCTCCAGAACTTGAAAACGCAGAAGCAAGATCTGCCCTATCAACACTTTTTCCTAAAGGTTTTAAAGTATTAATAAAACTAGATGTATCAGTTAATATATTTTCTTTTATGTTTCTAGCCAACTGAGCCTTATCATCTTGAATATCTCCTTTTAGTCTAGTTGGATCCATTCTATGTACGGGTATATTAGTTATTGCAAATTCTGAGCTTTTTCCTTTTGGAGATACTGGTCCAGGAATTATTGTGCTTCCTCCAAATTCTGGTATAAGTATTGTAGCTAATTTAGCAACATCTTTTATTCTATCTGGGGCTAATCCTTTTGGTGTTGAACTTAAAATATCTTTTATTTGAGCTTCATATACTATAAGTTTTTTTCCTTTTGCATCTACTCCATATTCATAAGCTTTTTCGCTTATCTTTTTTAATGTACCACTTTCATAAGCTTCACGAATTGCTGCCGCATTATATTGAAAATTTGGTATAAAACCAGATGAAGCATAAGGATTGAATCCTAATTTTTTTTCAAATGCTTCTTTATATCTTTTTCCAGCCTGACTTGATACTGGTGGCATTATAGCTGGCTGATCGAATCCTGGAAATTTTTTAACATCCTCTGCTTGATTATATACTACTTTTCCTTCTCCAGGAATAGACATACTAGAAACTTTTCCAGGTTTATAACCGCCTAAATAAGCTCCAAATATTTCAACTTGTTCCGAGGATGTAAAATTTGGTATAAATCCAAAACTTCTTGCAGAAATTTGCCCTCCTCTTGAAGTTACTCCGCGAGCAGCTAGATTACCAGCCATTGTTAATGCAATTTTTGCTGATTGTTCTCTAGCTACAGTTTGAGCGCGAATAGTAGATAAAATTTGATTTTCTACATCTAATAAACTTATTTGTTTGCTTAGAATTCCTTGTATTAAATTTGGATTTTGAGAAAGAAGAGCGTTAATTCTTTGCTGAATTTCTGCTTGTTGTTGAGACCCTTTATTGATTTGTAATATTTGTCCAACAGCTTGAGTACTAAATTTAGCTAAGTTTATAAATAATTTACCTATTACTGCGCCAATTAAAGCTAATCCTGGTCCACTAATATAATTGCCTAATCCTTCTAAAAATCCTTTGGCTAATTTTTCTCCAGGACCTTTTGCATCACTTAAACTGAAAGATTCTAAAGCAGAATTTACATTACTTAATAAATTTTCTATAGCTGGAGCTAGAGTCAACCCTCCAACTTCTGCTCCAAGTTTTGTAAAATTAGCTAGAGTTCTATTAACTAAAGCAGATAATGTCTCATTTAATTTTTCATTTCTTTGTATAGCCGCATCGCTTGCACCTAAACTTGTATTTAAAGCGCTATTATAAATTGAATATTGTTTACCTAAATCTCCTAAAGCTGCTTTTAAAATATTGATTTGGAACACGCCGCCGACTAATTCAGCAACATTTGCTTTTTGTGCGTCAGATAATTCATCAAATCTTTGAGCTAGTTGACTAAGCGTATCAATTGCTGGTCTAAAACTTCCATCTAGATTTCTAACTTGCAAACCTAATTGCTCTAACTGATCTAATACTTCAGTTCTTTCTAGTCTTGTAAAAATAGTCTTTAAAGAATTTCCAATAACAGCACCTCCACGAGCTGTAGTTTGTTGCACGCTAGTAACTAAAGCCAGCAGTTGATCAAAATTTATATTAACACTTTCTGCTGAAGAGCCTACTCTTTGAATTGCTTCGGCAAGGTCTGCGCTACTAACTGCAAAAGCCGCGTCAACTGTCGCTAATTTATTTACTATAGTTACAGAATCTAGTGCTACTTTATTAAAACTATTAATTGTTGCAGTTAAGGCTTCTGTACTAGAAACAACATCTAAACCACTTAATCTTGTTAGAATTAGAGCATCTTTTGTTCTTTTTAAAGTTTCTTCAACGCCTAAACCTTGTCTAGAAAATTCTACGGCTGCTTGAGATACTGTATCAAAAGTTTGGCCAGTTTGACTTGCTATTTTAAATAATTGGTCCCCAAATAATTGTAAATTTTTTCCACTTAAACCTAAAATCGAATTAATATCTGTTAAATTTTTCTGTACTTTTAAAGTAGTTCCAATTAAAGCTTGGAATCCTCTTTCTACTGCAAATATAGCTCCCGCAGAAGCACCGAAAGCTAGCACGCGAGCATTAGATGCGTCTAATGATTTTCTAAATTCATCTACAGATCCAGTAATTCTACCAAGAGGTTGAGTGAAAGCTTTTTCATTTAAACCTTTAAATTGATAATTTTTACCTAAAGCCGTTGAGATATCCTTTTCTAAAGGTCTTGTATCTGCACCTACTGGTATTCTACCGACTACATTAGCCATGCCTTGTACCTCTTTCCTATCATAAAATTACACTAAATATTAAGCATTATGTAATTTTATAAGATCTTGGAAAGAGAGCGATCCGCCTTTTTTCTCTGCCTCTTTTACTAAGTCAATTCCTCCCTGTTTATCTATTCCCAACTTTTTAAGATCTTGCTTAGATGCTCCTACGATTGATGCACCTAAAACCTCTTTATTTGATGAGTTTTTATTGATAGCTTTATTTGCGTTCTTTGACCCTTCATACCAGTCTACAAGAGCTTCTGGGTCATCCATTACGTTATCTGGTGGCTTTGTGGTTGCATTAGTCAATATATTCTTAAAATATTTACCATAGGCAAATAACTCTACTTGACTGAAAGTTAATTCAATTACTGGTTTACCAAAGAATATCAAAGGACTATCCTCACATAAATAGAAACTATTTAGAAAGAAAGACGATAATGCTACTTTCTTAATATTCTTTTCTGTTAAAAATGATAAACCTTTATTATATTTTGAATAATATTGAAAAAGTTCTTTATATTCAAGTTCTTCAAATTGCTCTTTAGTAAAAAGCCTTTCTTTTAATCGTTCATCTTTAAATATAGATAAAAATATATAGTATTCGCTAATTTTCTTATTTGAATAAGACTCAAGGGTAGTACCTAGTAGCTCTTCCCTTTCTTTAAGTATCTTATTTAATTTATCCTCATTTTCCTTAATCTGACTATTTATATGGTCTATATCTCTTGTGATTATTAATTTAGATTTTGTGTACCTTAAATCTTTTATAAAAGATTTTAATTTAGATATTTCTTCTTCTCTTTCGTTAGACCAATTATCTTTATCAATAAGGTTTTTAATTTGAGTTTCTTCGTCAAGAAGCCCAAGTTTTCTGGCTTTATTTTCTATCTGAGATTTTCTTTTATTTACTTCGTTAAGATCTTCTAATTTAAAATGTTTAATATAAAAAGAATCTACTTCATCCGTATAAAACGAATAGCCATTTATAATATCATGATATATTAACTTGTAGTCTTCTTGGTTCAAGATTAAACATTTTCAAATGTAACCAGTTTTTCAAATTCTTCTTGAGTGCTTGCTCTACCCATGTACCAAAAGCTAACATAGAAAGCAAATTTTTTAACAACAGTCTTTAACCATTCATCTTGACTTTCTTCCAAGCCATCATAGATTGCAAGCCTTTCCTCAAAAGGTCCATCTCCAAATATACATGTTTCTTTACCTTCTTTATCAATCATATATGATAGATGTAAAATCCACCATAGGATGGTTTTATTTCTTGCTCTATTTTCTGCAGTCTGATCAAATAGACTAGCTTGAGCAATTTCAAAATCCTGTATTTCATTTCTTATATTTATAATGTCGGAAGTTAGTTTGTCGAAATGCTCTTGCTCTTCTTTTGTTCTTTCAAGTTTATCTTTAATTGAAAGTTTTTGAAATTCATTTTGTTTATCAAAAAGTTTTACATAATATTCTGCATACTTTTCTTTCTCAATATCGCTTAAAGCTCCACCATCATTAGCATATCTTTTTGCTAATAGCGATCTCGTAAGAAGACCAGCTTTAATACCTTCTGATAATTTTACAGCATAAAAGAGTTCTGCTTCTTCGAATAATCCTCGCGTAGGTTTTTTAATAAAAAATTTTCTATTAACTAATTCTTTAGCTTTAGAAGTGATTGTTATTTCTTTTCCATCTTCGATCTTTGTGTTGACCTGATCGACTTCTTCTTCTTTTCTTACTATAAATTCATAGATTTTTTTATTCATAATTTTCTCCTGTTTCTAAAGTTTCTAAATAGGCTTTTGTTTTTTTGAAATTTGCATTTCCTCCAATAAGTTTTATAAAGCCATTCTTTTTTTCTTCCCCCCAACTATTATACAAGTTCAAAAAGTTTTTATTTTTAAATGTATTAATAGATAGATTTCGAAATCCTAGTTTATTTAATTCTCTTTGAATTGTTTGCATGCTTAAATTCATTTCTATAATTTTATCTATAGAAAATTTAATGTATTTATTCTTTATTTTCATCATCTTTAAATTCCATTTTTATAAAATCAAAATTCTTTTCTATTTCTCTTATAGATTCATTTCCTAGGTCTAATATCTTTTTCCTTAAATAATTATATTTAGTTTGATTAAAATAATCTATATTTTTTAACATATTTTGATTAATTTCATTCGAAAGTTTATACATCATAGAGTGATGATCTTCTTGTAGGTCTTCTATTAAATTTAAATATCTTTTATATAAATTAACAAGATTTTTATGTATTTGAAATAATACGTATTCCTTAACTTTTTCGTTATTATCCATAACCTTTAACCTTTTTGAACCTTTAACCTACAAATAATTACACTAAAAAACCCTGCTCAAAGCAGGGTTTTCTAGTTATATAATTTTATATAATCTTTAGGTTGTTGCTGGCCCTTCGATAAATACTCCGTTTTCATTATCGGTTGGTCCACCAATTTGAGTTGTGAATGATAATGATACGGATTTATTGGCGCCTACTGAGCTTGTAAATTCTTGTGAATCTAATTTTGCGCCCTTGAATATGTATTTAATAGCTTGCTTTGCAGTTGATCCGCAAGCTGCTCCATTGATAGCGACTTGTAAATTATATTTGTCGCAATCTCCATTTACTAGTGTTGCAAGATTTGCTGCTTCGATATCTCCAAGTACAGCATCTACAGTCATTGTAGCTGTTAATGGGAAAGTAATTACTTTTGCGAATGCAAATTTTGTTCCCAATTTTTGAAGATCTTCTCTACCGATATCAAAAGAGATTGAAACGTTTTGAGGTTTTAAATCTTCAATTACAGCACCAATTGCTCCGCTAACGGTTAGATTAATGTCTCCTGGTTTTAGAGCTGAATATCCGCCACCAGTAGTTACTCCAGTGATAGCAAATTGACCGGTTAAGTTAGAACCGTCTACTTGACTTATTGTTGGAATTTCACCTGTAGAAGCGCCATAAAAACGCATGTTATATGCTTGAACATTAACTGTATTTGTTGGGAAACTTCCTACGGCTGCTTCAAAAGAGTATGAAGAAAGATAAGCATTTCCAATTCCAATTGATCTAGTATTTGCTAGGTCGATAACGCCAGTGTTATTGTTGATGTCAGTGCCTTCTGGAGAAACAAGGATGTAATAATTTTTAATATCGCCTACGTTTTGCATGATTTGAGCTAGTGCGCCAGTAATTGAAGCTGCACCAGTAGGATTTACATATAATCCCAAATTAGATTCGTTATTTCCTGTATTAGTATAGTAACTAAAATCTAGACTTACTGTTGGTTGCTCTAAAATTACACGATCAATTGCAGCAAGTTGTCCAAATTGATTAACGTCTTGACGGGTAACGTTAAAACTATAATTACAACTTTGGACACGAGTTAATTGTTTGATGTCTCCTGTAGCACTTCCTGTTGGTCCTACGAAAAGTGCCTCTGATTGATAAATTACTCTATTTCTATTAGCCATATTAAAATCTCCTTAAATATATACATTATTACATTGTTTTTAACCCAAAGAGAAGAAAATTATATTATAAATGAGGGTATCTTATATCAGATATTTCAAAATCAACAAAAGCGCTAAATATCTCTGGATTAACATTATTATATTCATATCTAAATGGTATAATTTTGCTAACATTAACAGATTTAACGTAAATTAGATTAGGATATCCTATACCAGATATTAATTCTTTATAATTATAATAGTTATTCTTTATCATGCCATAATTATCAAAAGGCATATTATCTTGTGATATTAATGGTATGTGTTTTCTTGCCGTATCTCTTAATATAGCGCAAACCGCATCCAAAGAAAATAGATTATCAGCCATAACTATAGATCTTACTTGAAATATTGTTTCGTCTTCACCACCCAAAGCAAATGGTTTATTTTGACCGCCATTATTCTTTAAAAATATTGCTGGATAAGTTAAAGCTGTACTAGCTATTCCTGTAGGATTTTGTTGAACTTTAGGATTAATTTCAAATTTTGTTTCAAAAATAAGCTGTTCTTCTGCAAGGCTTGTTAAATAAATATTAAAATCTTTTACAGAATAATTACCGCTTATTCCAGTTGTAGATGGATCAGAAGAGAAAAATGAATAACCAACATTTGGATTTATTCCAGAAAATCCAGAAATTCCAGGAGCTACAAAAGATCCATTTAAATATACTCCAGAAATTATCGAGGCTCCAGTAATTGATCTATCAGAAACGATCTGCTTAAATGGTAATCCATAAGCAAAAAAACCATTTATTAAACTATCAACTGGATAAAAATCTCCAGAATAATTAGTAAAAGCTTCTCCTTTGGAACATATTTCATGATCTATCCATAATAACATATTTGACATTAATAAATTATCTAATTGAGGTTTCATTTTTTAATTTTTAAATAAAATTTTCCCATAATTTCAGATAAATATCTTACAGGTCTAAAAGCTCCTTGTCTAAAAGAATTTTTAGATTGTAATCCTTTACCAGATCTACTATTTTTAAACATTTTTCCATATATATAAGCTCCAAAACCAGATATTCCACTTTCTATTCCTTTCACCCAGCTTTGACCTTGTTCAAATGGAAGTTTTCCAACAGATTCTATTTCTTCGATTGTAGGAGATATTACATCAAACTCGAAAGATACACCTTCTTGATTATTAATTTTTTTAGGTTTACTAGTGATTCTTACTGTTTTTAAAATATTTTTAACTGGTTCTATTGGATTATCGGCTGGTGAAAATCCAATGTAAGAACTAAGATTACCAACTCCATTCAAAGTGGAAGAAGAATTTTCTGCATCTGGACCAGCTTGTATTTCTTTAGTTACAGGATGATTTTCAAAATCATTAATAAGTTCTTCTCTAATTTTATTGATTTTACTTTCTGCAATTTTTTCTGCTTCATCTTCTAAAGATGACAGATCAAATTTTTTAAATTTTTTTAAAAGAATATTTCTGTTTATTGTGACTGGCATTATGTTATCTCCTGTAAAATAAATTCATAATATTCTGTAGAAAAATAATATTTCGTTGTACCTTTAGAAATTACATTAAAAGATTTTTGATCAAAAGATATTTTTTCTGTCTTATCTTTATTTATATAATCTTTTGCTGTAGAATTAACAATTATAGTTACATAATTTTGAGAAGTAACATAAGCATTAATATCGGAGATTAAATTTAAATCTTGATTGTTATTATATTTAATAACCGCATAAAAGCTCTGACTTCTTGGAGTATATTCAATTTCTTTATTTGTTGTTTGTCCGTTTTGACCATACCCAAAAAGCTGAGTATTTATATTATTTTTTATTGTCTTTAAAGGCTCTTTATGTATGGTTATTTGTCTTTTAAATGTATCGAACCAACTTGTGGCTGCGTCTGAAAACCATTTTTTGTCCGCTTCTGATAAAAAGTCTCCCATAAAATCATATGCTTTCTGTATTTCTTATAGAATAATTATAAGATCTAGAAGAGGACTCTATTGTATCGTCTCCAGCCACTTGTAAAGGACGAGCCTCATTTAAGTTATAATTTTTAGTAAGAATATCTAACTCTTGAGAAATTTGTTTTCTTAATTCTGCGTATGTTTTAGCCAATTCATTTTTATTAACTCTTTTAGCGCGAAAACCATTTTGATCAATTTCTATTGTGCTGTCTGTGCTAGCTGCGCCAAGGGCATTTCTTAATAATCTTTCATAGTAATGAATGCCAAATAACATTTTAAAAATACTTTTTTCTGTTACGCCAAAAATATCATCTTCAGGAACTTCTATTTCTAATGTAGTTTCATTTATGGTATATTCTTTATTAATGGTAATATTTAAATCTCCAATATTTGTTCTTAGCCAATAAGCCACTGAAGCTATGCTTAAGTCAGAGGGTTCGCCCATTTCTCTGTAAAGTTCATCTGCAATATCAACGATTTTAGTAGTCATAGTATATTATATTACACTATAATATCATACCTTTCCTTGATAGGATCATATTTAACTACGCCCAAAGTATAAGCAGAATTAGTTATATAATTTATATTATCTTCTGGATTAGCAAAAAGGTAGTTACTATACGTCATATAATATTCACTATTTTTAACATAAACAAAAGTATTAACATTATTTGGGAGCGAGACTGCCCAGTTTGTGGTTCTTTTATTTTTGATATACATTTTATTTGCATCAAAAAATACAGTATTATTTGTGCCTTTATTTGTGGTATTATTTAATGTCGTTGGAGTAGTAGAGTTCATTGCGACTGTATTATTAATAGGCAAATAACTTCCAAATGCATAGGTAGCAAAAGCATTACTATTCCATACGCTATATGGAGGCAACAATTCTCCACTATTATAACCCGCTATAAAAACTCCTCTGCCTCTACTTCCTACTAATCTTGAATCTGTTTTCGTTGAGTTAGCAATGCCACCGATAAATAAATTATTATTTGCATTAACCACACTAAACATGCTCGCAGAACTCAAGGCTTCTGCTTGTCCTGTAAATATAAAACTTTTCTGATCAAGATCTAATATTCTAAAATTAGGAGATGCGCTTGAAATTATATACATATTTTTGCCGCTAATTACGCTTTGCAATGGACTTGTGAACTCTATACCGCTAAAATTTATTTTAAAAGATGAGTCAAGAGTGTCATTTGTTTTATCTATTCTACATATACCTGTATATGCGTCATTGTTAATCCTATTAAATTGTCCTCTAATATATAAATAATTATCTTTCTCTAGCAATTCTACGGTAGTTGCACCAGGAATTCCTGTATTATAAAAATTTAAATTAAAACTAGTGTCTAATGAAAGGTCACTCTTATTTAATTTACATACTCCTGTTTTGGGTATTCCATTTACCCCAGTAAAAGCTCCACACACATAAAGAGAAGTGCTATTACCATACATACCATATACTGGTTGAGACCCGCTGCTAATTAGAGAAACTTTTGCATTAGAAATTTCTCTGGTTTTTTTATTTATCTTATATATAGTAGAGCCACTAACTTTATTCATATTTCTTAGTGGCGCATAGATTTTATTATTATCTATTAATATATCATTAGATAGAATAAAATATTTGCTACTAAAATTCATATTTGGCTCATATGAGCCGCTATTAAATTTAAAAAGATGTCCAGAATGTTCAAAAATATTTACCCCTGTATATTCTAGAGCACTAGTAGCACTTGTTGTAGTTATGACAAAATAAAGATTATTTTGGTTATCATTGTGAACATTGTTTATTTCTCTACTAAAACGATTTAAAAAACTATTAAATCCCGTATCTATAGTTTGATTTAAAAGATTATATTTTACAAAGTTATTGGTTCTTATGCCACTAACGCCTGTTAAAGCGCTATTGCCAAGTATATATAAATTATTATCTATTATTTTTAGATTACGAACAACAGCTGTGCTTGTGCCTGTTAGATTTAGATTAAACGATTGATCAATAATCCCACTAATATTTGTTTTAACAACTCCTGCTCTTGTCCCAGTAAATCCAACTGACGATACTCTATCGAAGCCTCCGCCAAAATAATAATCATTATTATATTTTACAGCTGATGTGAATCTGTTATTTCCAGAAAGATAAAAATTACTTGTATCTAACATGTTGCCATTTTCCATATTAAAGGATCTAATAAATGTTTGAACTGTAGTCGTATCACCAGAAGTTATATAGCCAGTTGTATTATTAAATAATATTTGGTTATCATGAAGTGCGTCTACACCTATATTAAGAGAAGCTGATCCCTTTACGTTTCCAACACCTACTCCTGCTCCTGTAAATTGTATTCCACTTAAAAGATTAAAATTATTATCAAAAACATTAATTTTTGAGTCATAATTAAAATTATATCCGCTAAAATATGGTGATAATGATGCTCCGCATATAATTATTCTATCTTTACTTGTATCATAAGCTATAGCTCTATTAGTATTTTGTGCGCCAAAATAGCTTTTATTATCTAATAATCTACCACTAGTAGTATCTACTACTGCATAACTATTTATAGTTTTTCCTTCTATTCCTGTAAAATTGCCAACAATATGTAATTCATTACCTTTTATAAACATACCTTGAATTGTGGGAGGTGTAAGATGAGTATTAAAATTTATTTTAAATCCTGTATCTGGATTACCATCAGAAGCTCTAAGCTTAATTACTCCAGTAGCAAAATGCTGTAATCCATTATTAAAATTTTCATAAGGATTAAAAAAATCTGAACATATATATAAACTATCGCCACTCACTAATATTTTATTAATTGGAGAATTAGTTCCAACTTGTACGCTAAAATTAGTATCAATAACGCCATCTTCTGTATTCATTTTGCCCAACCCATAAGTAACGCCAGCAAAAGCACTATTAAGCGCATTTCCTACATATAATGAATTTCCAGAAATTGCCATAGCACTTGCATAATTTATTGTTTGTCTTCCGCTAAAAGCAACATTTCTTGACCCATCATTATGAAGTTTAAATACTTTTTGATTAAAAGATACGCCATTAATTCCTGTTGGTGCGGCGCATATAAACAATCCGCTACCAGTCGTTAGTACTGCTCTGCAGATATTACTATTGTTACTATATGGAAAGTTTGCGTTAAAACCGCTAATCAAGTTTCCAGAATAATCTATCTTAGCAACGCCTATTCTTTGCTCTCCTCCAACAGTTAGAAAATTTCCACCGATATATATGCCCTCGTTGTCAAAATCAAAATCAAAAACATCTGAACTTGATCCTCCTGCAGGAGCCGCAGTACTAGTGTTATTTATTCTTTCGATAAAAGGATAAAAATTTGGATCTACAATATCCTTTTTATTTATTTTAAATATTTTAGAATAATCTGTTGTATTATTTAAATTAGGTGTTCTTCCAGCAATATAAATATCATCATTTCTTACTTTAATTCTATTTGGAACATTTGTATTTATTCTTCCAAAATCTGCTGTATTTATATTATTTTTAATTATGTATATTCCTTCTGTTGAATTTTCGTTAAGATTAGGATAAATTTGATTAACTGTGTTTGCTGCGTTGCTAATTGTTGCTAAATAGTATTTATTGTTTTGTTTAGTCATCCAGAATGGTGTCCATCCATTCCAAGAACCTAAACAAAAATTTGAATCAATTTTATATGTGTTTTTATTGAATCTAAATACATTTCTTGCTACTCCATTTGCGTTATTTTTTATGCGATAACCTTCTACTGAAAAATATATGTAATTCTCATCAGATGTTAGTATTTTAGGAAGAGGTGATATGTTGGGTTCTATTCTTGAGATGAGATTGCCTTCGGTATCCAAAACTCCTATTGTGCCAATATTTTTGGATATATAACTATGTTGTTGTACTGGAAAATAAACAAACTGATCATCTACATGCAAAGCTTGGGTAAAAACATAAGTAAATGTTGTTCCGTCTAATGATGAACGATACGTAGTATAAATTCCACTATCTGGAAAGTTATTAAGAGATTCTGTATTATAAACAGAAAAATTCATTTTTAATAATTACTTGCAAATGTGCTGAAATATCTATTATTTACTCTGATAACTTGCATAATATCAATTCCACTTGGTACAAAATTCAAACTCGGAGTAATTCCATTAGAGAATAAATAAGCGGAATTAAAACTCATAGTCCTTGATCCGCTAGAATCTTGATTTAAGAATATAGTAATAGATTCGCCATTAACCATATTAGTTGGTTCATTTAAAGTTGAATTTCCTGTTAATACAAAATCAAAGAAAGTATAAAGGTTTGCATTAGGAGTAAAACTAGTTCCAGACGTACGAGGAGATACAGGATAAATTATATTATTGGCAAAAGTTTTATTTCCAGAAATAATTTGATCTCCAGTATTATAAATGAGATTTGAACCAATAATCTCATTAGTTGAATAAATATTTCCACTAGTAACTGTGATATCAACTCCAGATAGATTAAATTCATCAACGCTATTTAAATCTAAAGAATTAAATATTCCAGTGCCTTGAACTTCTATATTATTAACAAAAGTTTTATTTCCAGAAATAATTTGATTGCCAAAAGTTAAAACAGAGACTCCACTAAGAGCATTAATCTTGGTGTCAAGCGTACTGCCAGTCAAGCCAAGATTTGTTATGGTAGCATAGTTTGACGAAGCGGTTGATGTTGTAAGATAATTGTTACCGCTGAGAGCATTAATCTTGGTGTCAAGCGTACTGCCAGTCAAGCCAAGATTTGTTATCGTAGCATAATCGCTAGTAAGCGTCCCACTTAACGAACTAATACTTGAGTTTAACGTGCTTCCAGTCGAAGCGAGATTAGTAATTGTAGCGTAGTTAGAAGTTAAAGTCCCACTAAGTGAACTTATTTTTCCTTCTAATACATTTCCTGTGCTGACTAGATTTGAGGAAACAGTATTTATATTATTTTGTAGTGTAGAGCCAGTGCTAGCTAGATTTGTAATTGTTGCAAAAGTAAAATTTGAATAACCACTTAGACTATTTATACTATTTTGTAATGTATTTCCTGTTGTAACTAAATTTGAAGAAACTGTATTTATGTTGGTTTGTAGTGTTGAGCCAGTACTTGCAAGATTTATTATTGTAGCATATTTTCCATCAACAAAACCACTATATACTTCTATCTGTTGAACTGATGCAATATCTGGTAAAGTTGAAAGATCACTATTTCTTGTGCTAACTCCAAATTTAAATTTATTACTATGATCAAAACCAATAATTGGACCACTATCATTTGTTCCAGTTAATCCACTTCCAGTAACAAAGAAAATTCCACCATCTGTTGCGCCACCAGTAAGATTAAGAAGCAAATATGGACTAGCTATATTATTATTTGTTGTATTTAGAATTGTTTCTACGCCAGTAACGTAAAGATTATTAATATAAACATTATCTGTAAATGTCTTAGTTCCATCAATGCTTTGATTTCCGGTTTTTAATACTACTTCGCCGCTAAGTGAATTTATCTGAGTTGTAAATATTCCTGTATTTAAAGGTCTATTAAACCATAAACCGCTGGCAGAATCATATCTTAAAATATCTTCATTATTTAATGAGTATGAATGATTTATATTTACATTATGTAGTTCTTCTAATTCATATCCATTTTGGACTTTAACATAAATTTTACCATTGTTAGCTTGTTTTCTTTCTATAACCCCAAGATAAACAAGGTGATTTGGGGCATATGGTTTATTAGCTAAACCAAATATTAAATTACCTGTTGTACCAAGCCAAACTGGATCGCCAGCATTACCTGCGTTAGTATCTATTCCAGTTAATCCACCTTCTGTTATAATAAAACCTTGGTCATTTATATTTAAATTTTGTGCAAGTAATCCTATCGTCTTAGAAGAATAAGCTTCTCCTGTGTTACTTGCTGCTTTAATTAATATATTATTACCATTTGCGCTAGAAATATATACTGGTTGACCTTTGTAAAGAATACCAGTATCATCATTTTTTACAAGTAAAGTTAAACCTTCAGTACTTTCTCCGCTTAATAAAACTGGTATAGTATTTACTGTTGGTCTATTTATGAAATTTTTAATTCCATTAATAGTTTGATCACCAGTAGTAAATACTACAACTCCGCTTAAACTATCAATCCTAGAACCTGTAGAGATTAAATTGTTGGTAAGTGTATTTCCTGTGGTTATAAGATTACCGCTAAGAGTATCGATACGAGAACCTGTAGAGATTAAGTTTCCACTAAGAGTATCAATAAACGAACCGGTAGAAATTAATTGCGAATCTGTAGCGTAAGTTGCATCAAGGGTT
>Ga0172376_10000263_pt1 | contig 66984 bp, 55 predicted proteins | sample Lak35m_FD_121114 | JGI IMG/M metagenome (GOLD analysis project Ga0172376, IMG submission 121114) | Freshwater microbial communities from Kabuno Bay, South-Kivu, Congo - kab_092012_35m | ecosystem: Environmental > Aquatic > Freshwater > Lake | place: Democratic Republic of the Congo: South-Kivu... | reverse complement strand
GCACGGCATCAAGCCGATCGACCTGGTCGCGGTCAACCTCTATCCCTTCGAAGCCACCGTGGCCAAGCCTGATTGCGACCTGGCCGATGCCATCGAGAACATCGACATCGGCGGCCCGACCATGGTCCGCAGCGCGGCGAAGAACCACAAGGACGTCGCCATCGTGGTCAATACCGGCGACTACGCCGGCATCGTCGCCTCCCTCAAGGCCGGCGGCCTGAGCTACGCCCAGCGTTTCGACCTGGCGCTGAAGGCCTTCGAACATACCGCTGCCTACGACGGCATGATCGCCAACTACCTGGGCACCATCGACCAGGCAGCGGGCACCCTGTCCACCGAAGGCCGTGGCGCCTTCCCGCGCACCTTCAACAGCCAGTTCGTCAAGGCGCAGGAAATGCGCTACGGCGAGAACCCGCACCAGAGCGCAGCCTTCTACGTCGAAGCGAAGAAAGGCGAAGCCAGCGTTTCCACCGCCGTGCAGCTGCAAGGCAAGGAACTGTCGTTCAACAACGTGGCCGACACCGACGCCGCGCTGGAATGCGTGAAGAGCTTCGTCAAGCCGGCCTGCGTCATCGTCAAACACGCCAACCCCTGCGGCGTGGCCGTGGTACCGGAAGACGAAGGCGGCATCCGCAAGGCCTACGACCTGGCCTACGCCACCGACACCGAGTCGGCGTTCGGCGGCATCATCGCCTTCAACCGCGAGCTGGATGGCGAAACCGCCAAGGCCATCGTCGAGCGTCAGTTCGTCGAAGTGATCATCGCCCCGAAAATCAGCGCCGCCGCCCGTGAAGTGGTGGCCGCCAAGGCCAACGTGCGCCTGCTCGAATGCGGCGAGTGGCCGGCCGAGCGCAGTCCGGGCTGGGACTACAAGCGCGTCAACGGCGGCCTGCTGATCCAGAGCCGTGACATCGGCATGATCACCGAGGCGGACCTCAAGATCGTCACCCAGCGCGCACCGACCGAGCAGGAGATCCACGACCTGATCTTCGCCTGGAAAGTGGCCAAGTTCGTCAAGTCCAACGCCATCGTCTACGCCAAGAACCGCCAGACCGTCGGTGTCGGCGCCGGCCAGATGAGCCGCGTCAACTCCGCGCGCATCGCCGCGATCAAGGCCGAACACGCCGGTCTGCAGGTGCAGGGCGCGGTCATGGCTTCCGATGCCTTCTTCCCGTTCCGCGACGGCATCGACAACGCAGCCAAGGCCGGCATCACCGCAGTGATCCAGCCGGGTGGCTCGATGCGCGACAACGAAGTGATCGCCGCGGCCGACGAAGCCGGTATTGCCATGGTGTTCACCGGCATGCGCCACTTCCGCCACTAAAATCGGCCGCACTCGGACAGGGATCTGCGGTGTTGCCCGACTCTTCCCCCATGCTCATTGCCAGAAGGCAACTCCGCTGGGTGAAGAGTCGGGCGCCTTGCATCTACCAGCCCGATCGCGACCTCGGTATTCGTAGGGTGGATAACGCTTTGCTTATCCACCAAGCGGGCTACCGGCCCGCCTCCATTGGGAGAGAGAAATGAACGTACTGATCATCGGTAGCGGCGGCCGCGAGCATGCCCTGGCCTGGAAGGTCGCGCAGGACCCACGCGTTGCCAAGGTATACGTAGCCCCCGGCAACGCAGGCACCGCCACTGAAGCCAAGTGCGAGAACGTCGCCATCGACGTGCTGGCCATCGAGCAACTGGCGGACTTTGCCGCGACCAACGTGCAGCTGACCATCGTCGGACCGGAAGCGCCGCTGGTCAAAGGCGTGGTCGATCTGTTCCGCTCGCGCGGGCTGGACATCTTCGGCCCCACCGCTGCCGCCGCGCAGCTGGAAGGCTCCAAGGCCTTCACCAAGGATTTCCTGGCGCGTCACGCCATCCCGACCGCCGACTATCAGAACTTCACCGAAGTCGAACCGGCGCTGGCCTATCTGCGCGAAAAGGGCGCACCGATCGTTATCAAGGCCGACGGCCTGGCGGCCGGCAAGGGCGTGATCGTCGCCATGACCCTGGCTGAAGCCGAGGACGCCGTGCGTGACATGCTCTCCGGCAATGCCTTCGGCGACGCCGGGGCGCGGGTGGTGATCGAGGAGTTCCTCGATGGCGAAGAGGCCAGCTTCATCGTCATGGTCGACGGCGAGCACGTGCTGCCGATGGCCACCAGCCAGGACCACAAGCGCGTCGGCGACGGCGACAGCGGACCGAATACCGGGGGCATGGGCGCCTATTCGCCGGCTCCGGTGGTCACTGCCGAGGTGCACCAGCGCGTAATGGACGAGGTGATCTACCCGACCGTGCGCGGCATGGCCGCCGAAGGCAAAGTCTACACCGGCTTCCTTTATGCCGGGCTGATGATCGACAAGGCCGGCAAGCCTAAGGTCATCGAGTTCAACTGCCGTTTCGGCGACCCGGAAACCCAGCCAATCATGTGCCGCCTGGAGTCCAGCCTGGTGCTGCTGGTCGAGGCCGCGCTGGCCAAGGCGCTGAACAAGGTCGAGGCGACCTGGGACCCGCGACCGACCGTCGGTGTGGTGCTGGCTGCCGGCGGCTACCCGGGCGACTATGCCAAGGGCGACGTGATCGAGGGACTGGACGAAGCAGCCAAGCTGGATGGCAAGGTGTTCCACGCGGGCACCGCTTTGAATGCCGAGGGTCAGGTAGTCACTGCCGGCGGCCGCGTACTCTGTGCCACCGCTATCGGCCGTAGCGTGTCCGAGGCACAGCAGCAGGCCTACCGCCTGGCGGAAAAGATCCGCTGGAATGGCTGTTTCTACCGCAAGGACATCGGCTACCGCGCCATCACCCGCGAGCGCGGCGAGGGTTAAGCTCAGCCTGTCATCAGGAATGCGTGCGGCGCCAGGTTTTATCGCCGTCGCACGCATTACAGGCCGGCTGCGGCATGGCTATAATCCGCCGTCACACTCATGAACGGACTTCTCTAGTGGGTCGGCTCCGGATTGCCATAGCTGTCATCTTCGGCCTGCTGCTGATCAACCTGATCCCGCTGTCGGCCCAGGCTTCCATTGCCCCTTCGCCGGCCTCCGCCACGCTTTCCGCTGATTCCGTACCACAGAACTGGCGCCTGCTGATCGACCAGTCCGGCGGCCTCACGCTGGATGAAGTGGTTTCCCAGCGCGCGCTGTTCCAGCGCCTGGACAAACTTTCCTACAGCGCACCAGCCAGCGATCGGGCGGTCTGGCTGCAGGTCAGCCTGCCGCCACTGACCAAGCCCAAGTGGCTCTGGATGTTCGCACCACGCGCGCAGTATCTGGACTTCTATCTGCTGCGCGAAGGCCGGCTGGAGCGCCACACAGCGACCGGCGACATGCGCCCGATCAGCGAGCGTCCTCTGCCCAGCCGTGCCTACCTGTTCAGCCTGCCCAACGATGGCCAGCCACGTGAGGCCTACATCCGCCTGCAGTCCAGTCACCCACTGATGACCTGGTTCAAGACCATCGACGAAGCGGGACTGGTGAACCAGAACAAGCCGGCCTATCTGTTCGGTGCGCTGTTCGGCGCGCTCGCGCTGCTGGCGCTCTACAACCTGCTGCGCTTCGCCTATACCCTCAGCTACACCCATATCTGGCTCAGCCTGCTGCACGGTGCGCTGCTGAGCTGCGCCACGGCCAACCTCGGCGTGCTGGCCATATGGCTGCCTTGGCTGACCTACAGCCAGCCGCTGATCGCCGATTTCTCGGCATTGGCCGCGAGCTGCGCCCTGCTCGGCTACACGCTGGGCTTCTTCAATCAGCGCGGGCGCACCTGGATCACCTGGCTGCTGGGCATCGAACTCAACCTGGTGCTGGCGCTGGCGGCCAGCATCCTGCTTGCTCAATGGCCCTGGTACAGCTGGCTGATCTACTCGCTGGTGCTGGCGGCGGCGTGCAGCGTGCTGGCCGTGGCGAGTTATCATTGGCGGCAAGGCTACAAACCGGCCCGTCTGGTGGTGGCCGGGACGACGCTGTTCGCGCTCGGGATGGTGTTCTTCATGCCAATGCTGCTGGGCTTCGATCAGCTCGATCCGGGCTGGCTCACCGGCGGGCTCTTCAGTCTTGCGACGCTGGCGGGGCTGCTGCTCAGCTTCGCCCTGCTCGAACGACAGCGGCAACGGCAGTCGGACAGCCGCAGCCAGTACACCGCTGCGGCTGTCAGCACCGCCGAGCTGAAGACCAAGGCCGACTTCCTGTCGAAGATCAGCCATGAGCTGCGTACACCTATGAACGGCGTGCTGGGCATGAGCGAATTGCTGCTGGGCACCTCGCTGTCTGCCAAGCAACGCGACTACGTCCAGACGATTCACAGCTCCGGCAACGAGCTGCTCAACCTGATCAACGAAATCCTCGATATCTCCAAGCTGGAGTCCGGCCAGATCGAACTGGACGAGGTGCAGTTCGACTTCAATGCCTTGATCGAGGACTGCCTGAGCATCTTCCGCGCCAAGGCCGAGCAGCAGAAGGTCGAGCTGATCAGCTTTATCCAGCCGCAGTTGCCGCAAGTGGTCACCGGTGACCCGACCCGCCTGCGGCAGACCCTGCTGAACCTGCTGGAGAATGCCTTCAAGCAGACCGACGAAGGCGAGGTGCTGCTGATCGCGGCGGTCGACGGGCCGACCGAGAGTCCGCGACTGCGCATCACCGTACAGGACAGCGGCCGTCCGCTGGAGGCCTACGAGCGCGACGCGCTGCTCAACGCCGCGGTAGACAGCCATGACTTCCTCGCGGCGACGCGGCATGGCGGGCGGCTCGGCCTGATCATCGCGCGCCAGCTGGTCCAGCTGATGGATGGCGACTTCGGCATCCAGACCGGGGCCAGCCAAGGCAATACGCTGTGGATCAGCCTGCCACTGGCCGGCGAGGGTCTGGCGCAGAACAACGCGGACCTGGACGGCCCGCTGCAGGGCACGCGCCTGCTGATCGTCGACGACAACGACACCTGCCGCAAGGTACTGGTGCAGCAGTGCAGCGGCTGGGGCCTGGATGTGAGCGCGGTCGCCTCGGGCAAGGAAGCGCTGGCCCTGCTACGGACCAAAGCCCACCTGAAGGAGTACTTCGACGTGGTCCTGCTCGACCAGGACATGCCGGGAATGACCGGCATGCAGCTGGCGAGCAAGATCAAGGAGGACTCCAGCCTCAACCACGACATTCTGCTGATCATGCTCACCGGCATGAGCAGCGCGCCGAGCAAGATCATCGCCCGCAACGCCGGGATCAAGCGCATCCTGGCCAAACCGGTGGCCGGCTACACCCTCAAGACCACGCTGGCCGACGAACTCGCGCAACGCCAGGCAGGCAGCCAGCACCGGCCGAGCCCCACAGCGCAGCCCTTGCCTCCGCTGGAGGTCCCCAGTGACTTCCGCATCCTGGTTGCCGAGGACAACAGCATTTCCACCAAGGTCATCCGCGGCATGCTGAACAAGCTCAACCTGCAACCGGATACCGCCTGCAACGGCGAGGAAGCGCTGGAGGCGATCAAGGCTCAGCCGTACGACCTGGTGCTGATGGATTGTGAGATGCCGGTGCTCGACGGTTTCCAGGCCACGCACCAGTTGCGCGAGTGGGAAGCGCACAATGCCCGGCCGCGTACCCCGGTGGTCGCGCTCACCGCGCATATCCTCAGCGAGCACCGCGAACGTGCCCGAGAGGCCGGCATGGACGGTCACATGGCCAAGCCGGTGGAGCTGTCCCATCTGCGCGAGCTGATCGACCACTGGGTTCGCGTCAAGCAGGCCGAGCACGCCGAATGATGACGTGCCGGCGGCTCAGGATCAGGACGCCCGCGGCCTCACATCGCTGATCAGCAGCCCGCTTTCCGGTTTCGCCGGCATCCGCGACAGGTCGACCCGCAGGTCCTGCGCCGGCACTGCATAGTCCATCTCCCGAGTCAGCATACGTAGCGCGAGCTTGAGCAGTTCGATCGCCAGCCGCTCGCCCGGGCAGCGATGCCCCAGCGCGGGATCGCCGCCACCCTGAGTCACGAAACTGAAGGCATCGCCCGACCAGTCAACGAAGCGTTCCGGCTGAAAGGCCTCGGGGTCAGTCCAGCGACTCGCCTCGCGATTGGTGCCCCAGAGGTCCAGCATCACGCGCGTGCCGGCCGGGAAGTGATGGCCCTGCCAATCGAAGCCGTCCCGCACCCGCGCGGCCGTGAACGGGAAGAACGCGTGCAGCCGACGCACCTCCTGGGCGAAAGGCTCGAGCAGTTCGTCCTCGGCGCGCAATCGTTCGCACCAGTGCGGATGCGCCAGCAACTCAAGGGCGGCGTAAGTGATGAAGTAGGCCACCGCAACCGTCGGGCGCAACAGATTGAGCAGCTCGACCGCCGCGATACGGCTGTCCAGCGGTTTGCCGTCCAGGTCCCGGTGATGCGCCACGACCATCAGTGCCCGGGTCGGGTCGCCCTGCAGCTCACCGGCACGCACCTGCTCGATCAGGTGCTGCGTCCAGGCCTCGGCCTCGCGACGAGCCTTGCGCGCCGCCAGGTGCCGGGGTCCGATGCCGCCCGCGCCGTCGATCATCTGCGCCAGCTGGTCACGGCGCAGCTCACGCTCGGCGGATGGCAACGGCACTCCGGCCCAGCGGCAGACACTGTCGGTGAGCAGCATCTGCACTTCACCGAGCAGCTGGACTTCGCCCTGTGCCTGCCATTGGCCGATCGCCTGACGCCAGCTCCGCTCGGTCAGGCCGACCAGTTCGTCGACAGCCGCGGCGTCCAGCAGCTGCAGGAACATGCGTTTGCGATGGCGATGCGCCTCGCCATCGAGCCCCTGGACGCCACCCTGTCCGAGCAGCGTCTTCTTCAGCATCCGCGGCATCGCCTGCGCGCGCTGAAAGTGGCGCTCGTCGTAGAACAGGCGCGCCGCCTGTTCCCCGCTCAGGCAGATGGTGTTCTGCATCAGCAGACGCGCCTGAAAAACATTGCTGTGCAGGCGCTGGCAGCGATCGCGGATGAAGGGATAACCTTCGCCCAGCAGCGCCAGCGAACTCTCCAGATGATCATCGCGAGGAATGTCAGTCATGCCGTTCTCCAGTAGCCAGGTCTGCAATCGACAAGCTGGGGCGGGGGACGTTGCCCGAAACAAGACCCAGGGGTCGGAAACTGAACAAAACTGGCCGGCCGCTGCCGATTACTGGACGAGTCGAAGAAACGGCCAAGGCCTCGATACGCCCATCCGAGCGCGCGCCGTTTCGTCCGAAGGAGCCATGGGATGATGACCCGCCGATGATGAAGAAGAGCGATGTCGCCTGGACCCTCGTTGGGGTCTCGGCCGTGCTGCTGTCCGGCTACTTGCTATACCACGAGGTTCGCAACATCTCGCTGACCGAGCTGGCCGACAGCCTGCGGGCCATCGGTGCCCGGGGCTGGCTGCTCGCGGCACTGTCGACGCTGGGCGCTTATGTCGCGCTGGCCTGGTATGACCGCATTGCCATGGCCCATCTGGGCAAGACGATTTCTTGGTGGTTCATCGCGCTCTGCTCGTTCACCACCTATGCGCTGGCGCACAACATTGGCGCGTCGGTGTTCTCCGGCGCGCTGGTGCGCTATCGGGCGTATCGCAGCAAGGGCCTGACGCCGCAGGAAATCGGCATTCTGATCGTCTTCTGTTCGCTGACCTTCACCCTCGGCACGCTGCTGGCGGCCGGCGTCGTGCTGATCCTCAAGCCTCAGCTGCTCGATCGCCTGGTCCACAGCGCCGGTTGGGTGTCCCTGGCCATCGGCTGCGGGCTGCTGGCGCTGATCGCACTCTACGTTTTCGGTGCGTGGCGCCAGTTGCCGCCCTGGCGGCTGGGCAAATGGCACATTCAGTATCCGCGCCTGCCGATCGTCGGTCGGCAGCTGCTGGCCGGCCCGCTGGAACTGCTCTGTGCGGCGGCGATCATCTATTTCGCGCTACCGGCCGAACACAATCCGGGCTATCTCACGGTGCTCGGGGTGTTTCTCGCGTCCTTCTCGCTCGCGCTGCTGTCCCACGCACCCGGAGGGCTTGGCGTGCTGGAGCTGACGTTCCTTTCGGCGTTGCCGGAGGTGCCCAAGGTCGACGTGCTGGCGGCACTGATCGTCTTTCGCGGCTTCTATCTGCTGCTGCCGTTCGCCCTGGCCATGGTGGTGGTGCTGGTCTTCGAATTCGACCAGTGGCGCAATCGACGCCGCGAAGCGCCGATCCGTTGAGCCGACGGCGGATCGGGAAACACTACGACACCCCATATCGACCAAGATGGTCTGGCGAAGACGCGCCACACAGGCGATCATGCAGCCCTCTTCCGACCTATCCGATGTCATGACCGAAACTGCCCATACCCGCGCCGAACATAAACCGCGCCCGCTGATCGACCTGGCCGTCAGTATCCTGATCCCCTCGCTGATCCTGATGAAACTCAGCGGCGAAGACCGCCTCGGCGCCGACGGTGCCCTGCTGCTCGCCCTGGCCTTCCCGCTGGGCTGGGGGCTCTGGGAGCTGGCCAGGTATCGCAAGTTCAACTGGATCGCGCTGCTCGGCCTGATCAGCGTGCTACTGACCGGCGGCATCGGCCTGCTGCAGCTGGACACCCAGTGGCTGGCGATCAAGGAAGCGGCGGTGCCGGGCATCATCGGGATCGCGGTACTGGCGTCCACGCGCACCCGCTACCCGCTCATCCGCACGCTGCTGTACAACCCCAAGGTACTCAACGTGGACAAGATCCACGAACAGCTCGAGCGCAACGGCCAGACCGAACACTTCGAGACACGCTTGTTGCGGGCTACCTACCTGCTCAGCGGCACCTTCTTCTTCTCGTCCTTCATGAACTACGTGCTGGCCAAGTGGATCGTCAACAGCCCGGCAGGCAGCGAGGCGTTCAATGCCGAACTGGGCCGCATGACGCTGCTCAGCTATCCGATGATCGCCATTCCCAGCATGCTGATGATGATGGCGATCTTCTTCTACCTCTGGCGCACCATCCACGGCCTGACCGGCCTGCGCCTCGAGGACATCATGGCTAGCGGAACCCAGGAACAGGGCGGTAGCAAGTAAACGAAAAAAGGGCTGCCCGGCACGTGCCGAGCAGCCCTTTTAAGCCCCGTCCCGTCAGAACAGCAGCTTGAAGATCCCGATCACCACGATCAGGCCGATGATGAAGATGATGCCCGCGGTTCCGCCAATGAATTTCAGCATGCCGTTCTCTCCCGTTTTTCCAAGTCTGTGATTTTGTGACAGCCCTGGCTCCAGGCCGTTCGACGAAATCCGACCGGGGTAGACGGGGACGGCGCCGTCAGCCTGCGGCCAGCAGCATCCAGAGCGGCAGGCTGACTGCCGCCGCCACGGTGGAAAGGAAGACCGTCGAGCTGACCGCGCGGGTGTCGTCGGAATGTTTCACGAAGGCCAGCACATTGACCCCGCTGGGGCAGGCGGCAAGCAGCACCAGCACGTTTCGCGCATCCTGATTCAGCCCCGGCAACATACCGCTCAGCCACCAGACAAGGGCCGGGAACAGCGCCAGCTTGATCAGGGTCAGCAGCAGTACCGAAGCGCTTGGCCGCAGCCGATAACGCGACAGACTGATACCCAGCACCATCAGCGCGCAGGGCAGCGCCGCCTGCGCCAGCCAACCGGCGATTCGCCAGAGCGGCTCGGGCAGTTCCAGCCCGGAGAGATTCAGCAGAGCCCCCAGCAGCAGGCCGACGATCAGCGGGTTGGCCAGGTTCTTCAACAACGCTGGAACACTGACCTTGTCGCCATCACCGACCGCCGCATAGAAGCTCTGCAGCGAAAACAGCACCAAACTGTGGAACACCAGGATGGCGAACACGTATACCAGGCTCTCGGCGCCGAGCAGCGTCGTTACTAGCGGGATGCCAACCAGCACATTGTTCGAGTAGGCGGCCGTGAGACCAAGCGGCGTGGCCCGCCCGGCGCGGCGGTGAGCGACCAGGTTGACCAGCAGGAAAACCAGCAGCACCGGCACGAAGTAGCCCAGCAGGAGCATCGGCGACATGCCATCGCTCAGCTCGGCGCGCGCGATACCGGTGAACAACACCGCTGGCATGAACAGCTTGAAGGTGACGCTGGCCAGCCCGGCAGCACCTTCATTGGTTAGCCACTGACGCCAACCGAACAGATATCCAAGCGTGATCAGACCGAAGATCGGCAGGATCGCCAATACCACTACCATGTGCCCTCCGAGAGCCGAACGTCAGGCCACGCCTTGGCGCGGGGGCGCAAGAATACACGCTGGGCAGGGAGATCGCACCGGCCGCCCGAGTACCGCCAACCGGGTCAGGCGCGGAAGGTCCGCTCCCGCTTGACCGAATTTGCCTCCTGCTGGCACAGAATTGCCAGCACATCGGCCAGGTCTTCCTGCCAGCGGTGCGGGGCAAGACCGAACGCTGCCTCGAATCGACTGCAATCGAGCACGGACCAGGCCGGTCGCCTGGCCGGCGTCGGATATTGCGCCGTCATGATCGGCGACACCTCGGGCTGCCTGGCGATCAGCCCGGCCGCTTCACCTTGACGGAAGATTTCCACCGCGAAGTCGTACCAGGAGCAGGCAGGCGCGCCGCTGTAGTGGTAGACGCCCCAGGCGAGTTCCGCACCGTCCGCATAGCGCCGGGCCAGCTCGAGCAGCACCGAGGCGATGCTGCCGGCCTGAGTCGGACAGCCGACCTGGTCGCTCACCACACCCAGCGCATCACGCTGGCGCGCCAGGCGCAGCATGGTCTTAACGAAGTTATGCCCATGTACGCCGTACACCCAGCTGGTGCGCAGGATCAGATGTGCCGGCAGACAGCTGCGGATCGCCTCTTCACCGGCCAGTTTACTCGCGCCGTAGACGCCGGTCGGACCGGTCTCGTCGCTTTCGGTATAAGGCCGGGTGGCTTCGCCCGAGAACACATAGTCGGTGGAAATGTGAAACAGCGGAACACCCGCGTGCTTGGCAGCCTCGGCCAGGTGAAGCGGTCCGTCGCGATTGACCGCATACGCCTGCTCGCCATGGGACTCGGCATTATCCACATGGGTATAGGCGGCCGCGTTGATGATCAGCTCGGGACGCTGACGCATCGCGTCGGCCACTTGCTCAGGCTTGGCGATGTCCAGCTGTGCCCGCGCCGGGGCCAGCACATCCAGTCCGAAACGTGACGCCCGCTCCACCAGCTCACGACCAACTTGGCCACCAGCACCGCAAACGAGGATTCGCATTCTTTGTCGCCTCATCGACAACGTTCGCGGCCAGCGCGAACGTCCGAAAATGGTTCTAGCCACGGCATCACGCACGCGTGCGCGGTGTCGCCGCAGGTTCCATCGAAACAGGCAGGAGCGCATCTTGACGCCGGCTCAAGCGGCGGAGCAGAGCCTGCCCGTGCATGATGGATGTGGTTTCCAGCCACGTTGAGGCCAGACGAAAGGCACTTTGTTCCCGGCCGGATAGAATTTTTTTCCACGTCCCGGCTGCCGACCATCAAAGCAACACCGGCAAACGTGCGCCGACCCGAAGCTCCACGGGGGACAGCTCGACCCCGTAGGCAAGCACCTCGACACCTGCCGCCACCGCGTCGCGCAGCGCCGCGGCGTAACCCGGATCGATCTCCTCGGCCGGACGGACCGCGTCCACGCCGCTCAGATTGACGCAGTACAGCTGCACGGCGCGCACCCCGGCACGCGCCAGCGCCGCCAGTTCGCGCAGATGCCGTGCACCGCGCAGCGTCACGGCATCAGGGAACGCCGCCACTGCCGTGTCGGCGAACCCCAGGGTGACGCTCTTGACCTCAACGTAGGCCGGCCCGCCGTCGAACTCGAGGCGAAAGTCCACGCGACTGTTCTCCACGCCATAGGCCACTTCGCGCTTGAGCGCCGAGAAGCCGGCCAGCTCGGCGATCTGTCCGCCCAGCAATGCTTCCTCGACCAGAGGATTGGCGCGCGCGGTGTTCACGCAGGCCAATCGCCCCTGCGGCGTCTCCACCAGCTCCCAGGTGCCGGGCAGCTTGCGTCGAGGATCGCTGCTGCGCTGGAACCACACCCGCGCGCCCTCGCTCATGCAGTTGAGCATCGAGCCGTTGTTGGGACAGTGGATGCACATCGCCTCGCCCTCGTCGGTGACGATATCGGCGAGAAAGCGCTTGTAGCGCCTGACCAGACGGCCCCGCTCCAGCGGTTGCGCGAAGCGCATCAGGGCCGCCAGCTACGCAGGCCGCAGGCGATGCGCTCGACGGCCTGTTCGAGGCGCGGCAGATCCTGCGTGTAGGCGAAGCGCACATGATGGCCGGCCTGGTGACGGCCGAAATCCAGTCCCGGCGTGATGGCAACGTACTCCGTTTCCAGCATGTGCTGGCAGAACCCATAGGCGTCGCCACCGAAGGCGCTGATGTCTGCATACAGATAGAAGGCTCCCTGCGGCTCGACCGCGATGCCGAAGCCCAGCTCGCGCAGGGCTGGCAGCAGGAAGTCTCGACGCCGGGCAAACTCGCCGCGACGCGCCTCGAGGATCTCCAGCGTCGCCGGCTCGAAACAGGCCAGCGCCGCATGCTGGGCCATGCTTGGCGCGCTGATGTATAGGTTCTGTGCCAGCTTTTCCAGCTCGGGCACGGCCGCTGGCGGTGCCACCAGCCAGCCCAGGCGCCAGCCGGTCATGCCGAAGTACTTGGAAAAGCTGTTGAGCACGAAGGCCTCGTCATCGACTTCCAGCACGCTGGCCGCATCCGTGCCGTAGGTCAGCCCGTGATAGATCTCGTCGACCACCAAGTGGCCGCCGCGCTCCTTCAGCGCCGCCGAAAGAGCGGCCAGTTCGGGCCGCTCGAGCAGCGTCCCGGTGGGGTTGGCCGGCGATGCCACCAACGCGCCAACGCTGTCGCGATCCCAATAGCGCTCGACCAGTTCAGGGGTCAGCTGATAGCGCATCTCGGGGCCGACCGGCACGAGCTGCGCGGCGCCTTCCACCAGTCGCAGGAAGTGCCGGTTGCACGGATAACCCGGATCGGCCAGCAGCCAGTGCTTGCCCGGATCCACCAGCAGGCTGGAGGCCAGCAGCAGCGCACCGGAGCCGCCGGGAGTAATCAGGATCCGTTCGGGGTCAATGCTTAATCGATAGCGTTGGGCATAGAAGCCGGCAATCGCCTCGCGCAGCTGTGGCAGGCCACGGGCGGAAGTGTAGCGGGTGTGCCCGGCCGCTAGCGCGGCCTGTCCCGCGGCGACGATGGGCGCGGCGGTGGTGAAGTCCGGTTCGCCGATTTCCAGGTGAATGACGTCGTGGCCTTGAACTTGGAGCTGATTGGCCCGCTCCAACAGCGCCATGACGTGGAAAGGTTCGATTGCGCGACTGCGTGCGCTGTACGACGAGGTCATCTGACCTTCCTGTTGAGAACAAAACGTGAATTCTACCCAAGGTCCCGAAGCCGCTGCAGCCACTGTTGGAAAGGGGAGTAGCGCACCCCGAGCCGATCTGGTAAGTTCGCCCGCTTGCAGCCGCAGGGCCGGCACGGGCCGGCAAGGGACAAATCATCCTGCGCAATGGACATAGCGAGAGGCGTTCATCCATGCCCATTACCAAAGAAACACCGTCGAGCAAGCAACTGATTCGCGCCTTCGAGCCCTACAAGGAAAGCCAGGGCGAGGAATACATGAGCGACAAGATGCGCGCCCACTTCACCGGCATCCTGAACAAGTGGAAGCAGGAGCTGATGGAAGAGGTCGATCGCACCGTGCACCACATGCAGGACGAAGCTGCCAACTTCCCGGATCCGGCCGACCGCGCCAGTCAGGAAGAAGAGTTCAGCCTGGAACTGCGCGCCCGCGACCGCGAGCGCAAGCTGATCAAGAAGATCGACGAGACGCTGCAGCTGATCGAAGACAACGAATACGGCTGGTGCGATTCCTGCGGTGTCGAAATCGGCATCCGTCGCCTGGAAGCGCGCCCCACCGCCACCCTCTGCATCGATTGCAAGACGCTGGCGGAGATCAAGGAAAAGCAGATCGGTTCCTGATCCCGAACAGGGCGCTACGGCGCCCCGCTTCATTTCCAGGCCCTGCACCGTTTCATCCGCCTCGCCATCACCGATCGCGCCGGCCCGCCATGTCCTCCTCCGCCCTGCCCCAGCCCGCACGCTACATCGGTCGCTTTGCACCGACCCCCAGCGGCTACCTGCACTTCGGCTCGCTGATCGCGGCCCTCGCTTCCTATCTCGACGCCCGTTCGGTCGGCGGCCTTTGGTTGCTGCGCATGGAAGACATCGATCCGCCACGGGAGATGCCCGGCGCCCAGCGGACCATCGTCGAGACGCTGCAGAGCTACGGCTTCGAATGGGACGGCGACATGCTGCGCCAGAGCGAACGTCACGCTGCGTATCGTGATGCCATCGAGCGGTTGCTGGATGAAGGCCTGGCGTATGCGTGCACCTGCTCGCGCAAGCAGCTCGAAGGCTACCCGGGCCCCTACCCCGGCTTCTGCCGCGCCGCCGGTCGCAGCCTCGAGGATGCTGCCATCCGCCTGCGCGTACCCGATCGTGAATACGTCTTCATCGATCGTGTGCAAGGCGAGTTCCGCCAGCATCTGGGCCGCGAGGTCGGCGATTTCGTCATTCGCCGCCGCGACGGCCTGATTGCCTATCAGCTGGCCGTGGTGCTGGATGACGCCTGCCAGGGCGTCACCGATGTGGTGCGCGGCGCCGACCTGCTCGATTCGACGCCGCGCCAGCTTTATCTGCAGGAAGTCCTCGGCCTGCCACAACCACGCTACCTGCACCTGCCGCTGATCATCCAGCCGGACGGACACAAGCTCGGCAAGAGCTATCGCTCGCCACCGCTGCAAGCCCAGGAGGCCAGCCCGCTGCTGCTTCGCGCGCTGCGTGCCCTTGGCCAGCAACCGCCAGCGGAACTGGACGGCGCGCTACCGGCGGACATTCTCGGCTGGGCCGTTGCCCACTGGAATGCAGCACGCATCCCACGGGTCCGCACCCTCGCCGAAGCCCAACTGCGCTGAGCCACGCATGGATCGAGCCACCCGAGGCGAGCTTTTGCCTGCCGCTGGTGGCTTGCCGCGTGCCGCTGCTCTACCATCGCCCTCACTTCCGACACGAGACCCGGCATGTATATCTACCGACTGGTGCTGCTCCTGGTGGTGGGGATCTACCTGTTCTCCCCCGCCATCATGGACTGGTGGATCGACCCCAACGGTGCCTGGTATCGGCCCTATCTGCTGTGGCTGATCCTGATCGTGGTGACCTTCATTCTCCAGAGCCAGCGCGATGCAGACGAGCTTTAGCCTGAGCCACCTGATCCTGATCAGCGCCGCCTACCTGTTCATGCTGTTCGGCGTGGCCTGGGTCAGCGATCGCGGGCTGATCCCGCGCTGGATCATCCGCCATCCGCTGACCTACACCCTCTCGCTCGGCGTCTACGCCAGCGCCTGGGCCTTCTATGGCACCGTGGGCCTGGCCTACCAGTATGGCTACGGGTTTCTCGCCACCTATCTCGGCGTGTGCGGCGCCTTTCTGCTGGCGCCGGTGCTGCTCTACCCGATCCTGCGCATCACGCGTACCTATCAGCTGTCGTCGCTGGCCGACCTGGTGGCCTTCCGCTTCCGCAGCACCTGGAGCGGCGCGCTGACCACCATCGTCATGCTGATCGGCATGCTGCCGCTGCTGGCCCTGCAGATCCAGGCGGTCGCCGACGCCATCGGCATCCTGACCCTTGAGCCGCTACAGGAGCGCGTGGCGCTGGGCTACTGCCTGATGATCATGCTGTTCACCATCCTCTTCGGTGCCCGCCACATCGCCACGCGGGAGAAGCACGAAGGGCTGGTGTTCGCCATCGCCTTCGAATCGATCGTCAAGCTGGTGACCTTCGGTGCCATCGGCCTGTACGCCCTGTACGTGGTCTTCGGTGGCCCGCACCAACTGGAGATCTGGCTGCTGCAGAACCAGTCGGCGCTGCAGGCGTTGCACACGCCGCTGCAGGAAGGCCCGTGGCGCACCCTGCTGCTGGTGTTCTTCGCCTCGGCCATCGTCATGCCACACATGTATCACATGACGTTCACCGAGAACCTCAACCCGCGCGGGCTGGTCAGCGCCAGCTGGGGATTGCCGCTGTACCTGCTGCTGATGAGTTTGGCCGTGCCGCTGATCCTCTGGGCCGGCCTTAAGCTGGGCGTCAGCACCAACCCCGAATACTTCACCCTCGGCCTCGGCCTCACCGCACAGAGCGAAACCCTGGCGCTGCTGGCCTTCGTCGGCGGGCTGTCGGCCTCCAGCGGGCTGATCATCGTCAGCACCCTGGCGCTGTCCGGCATGGCCCTCAACCATCTGGTGCTGCCGCTCTATCAACCCTCCAGCGAGGGCAACATCTACCGCTGGCTGAAATGGACCAGACGCAGCCTGATCTTCGCCATCATCCTTGCCGGTTACGGGTTCTACCTGCTGCTCGGCGCCGAGCAGGACCTGTCCAACCTGGGCATCGTCGCCTTCGTTGCCACCCTGCAGTTCCTGCCGGGCGTGCTCTCGGTGCTCTACTGGCCGACCGCCAACCGCCGCGGCTACATCGCCGGCCTGCTGGCCGGCATCGGCGTCTGGATGGTGACCATGCTGCTGCCCCTGGTCGGCAATCTGGATGGTTTCTACATCCCGCTGTTCAACGTGGTCTACGTACTCGACGACACCAGCTGGCACCTGGCGGCAATCGCTTCGCTGGCGGTCAACGTGCTGGCCTTCTCGCTGTTCTCGATCTTCAGCGAGACCAGCCCCGAGGAGCAGAGCGCCGCCGAGGCCTGCGCGGTGGAAAACGTGCGCCGGCCGCAGCGGCGTGAACTGATGGCCGCCTCGCCACAGGAGTTCGCCACCCAGCTGGCCAAGCCCCTGGGCGCCAAGACCGCGCAGCGCGAAGTGGAGCAGGCACTGCGCGATCTGCAGCTGCCGTTCGACGAGCACCGCCCCTATGCCCTGCGCCGCCTGCGTGATCGCATCGAAGCCAACCTGTCCGGGCTGATGGGGCCCAGCGTGGCCCAGGACATCGTCGAGAACTTCCTGCCATACAAGAACGGCGCCGAGGGCTACATCACCGAAGACATCCACTTCATCGAGAACCGCCTGGAGGAGTATCACTCGCGCCTGACCGGCCTGGCCGCCGAACTCGACGCGCTGCGCCGCTATCACCGGCAGACGCTGCAGGAGCTGCCCATGGGGGTCTGCTCGCTGGCCAAGGATCAGGAAATTCTCATGTGGAATCGCGCCCTCGAAGAGCTGACCGAAATTCCCGCGCTGCAGGTCGTCGGCTCGCGCCTGTCGACCATCGCCGAACCCTGGCGCAGCCTGCTGGGCGACTTCATCGAGCAGCCCGACGAACACCTGCACAAGCAGCGCCTGGCGCACAACGGCCATCGCCGCTGCCTCAACCTGCACAAGGCAGCCATCGCCGAGCCGCTGGCGCCCGGCAACAGCGGCCTGGTCCTGTTGGTCGAGGATCTGACCGAGACCCAGCAGCTGGAAGACCGCCTGGTGCATTCCGAGCGTCTGGCCAGCATCGGCCGCCTGGCCGCCGGCGTGGCGCACGAAATCGGCAACCCGATCACCGGCATCGCCTGTCTGGCGCAGAACCTGCGGGACGAGCGCGAAGGCGATGGCGAGATCGTCGAAATCAGCGCGCAGATCATCGAGCAGACCAAGCGCGTGTCGCGCATCGTGCAGTCGCTGATGAGCTTCGCCCATGCCGGCGAACGCCAGCACCAGCTCTATCCGGTGAGCCTGGCACAGGTCACCCAGGACGCCATCGGCCTGCTCTCGCTCAACCGCAACCGCACCGAGGTGCAGTTCCTCAACCTGTGCCATCCCGATCATGTGGCCGAGGGGGACCCGCAACGCCTGGCGCAGGTGCTGATCAACCTGCTGTCCAACGCCCGCGACGCATCGCCGCCCGGTGGCGTGATCCGGGTGACCAGCGACGTGGCTGAGCAGACGGTCTATCTGACCGTGGAGGACGAAGGCAGCGGCATTCCGAAAGAGATCCAGGACCGCCTGTTCGAGCCGTTCTTCACCACCAAGGATCCGGGCGAAGGCACGGGCCTGGGCCTCGCGCTGGTCTATTCGATCATTGAAGAGCATTATGGCCAGATCGATATCGACAGCCCGGCTGACCCGGAAACGCAACGCGGCACCCGTTTTCGCATCACCCTGCCGCGGCATGTCGAAGCGTCACACGCCGTAAGTTGAAGAGGCGACTGCCGTACCGGCCCGGCGCCGGTTCTGCCTCCAGACCGTCGAGAGAGTACTGATGTCACACATACTGATCGTCGAAGACGAAACCATCATCCGCTCAGCCCTGCGGCGCCTCCTCGAACGCAACCAGTACGAGGTCAGCGAAGCCGGCTCGGTGCAGGAAGCACAGGAGCGCTACAGCATCCCGGGTTTCGACCTCATCGTCAGCGACCTGCGACTGCCCGGCGCACCCGGCACCGAACTGATCAAACTGGCCGAAGGCACACCGGTGCTGATCATGACCAGCTACGCCAGCCTGCGCTCGGCGGTGGACTCCATGAAGATGGGCGCGGTGGACTACATCGCCAAGCCCTTCGACCACGACGAGATGCTGCAGACCGTGGCACGCATCCTTCAGGATCATCAGCAGAGCGCCGCAGCCCTCGCTCAGCCGAGCCGTGGCAATGGCAGTGCCGCAAGCGACGCGGCACAGGGCGACATCGGCATCATCGGCCACTGCGCACCGATGCAGGACCTGTTCAGCAAGATCCGCAAGGTCGCCCCCACCGATTCCAACGTGCTGATCCAGGGCGAGTCGGGCACCGGCAAGGAACTGGTGGCGCGGGCACTGCACAATCTCTCGCGACGGGCCAAGGCGCCGATGATCTCGGTGAACTGCGCGGCCATTCCGGAAACCCTGATCGAATCCGAGCTGTTCGGCCACGAGAAGGGTGCCTTCACCGGGGCCAGCGCCGGTCGCGCCGGCCTGGTCGAGGCAGCCGATGGCGGCACCCTGTTCCTCGACGAAATCGGCGAACTGCCACTGGAAGCCCAGGCGCGCCTGCTGCGCGTACTGCAGGAAGGTGAGATCCGCCGCGTCGGCTCGGTGCAGTCGCAGAAGGTCGATGTGCGTCTGATCGCCGCCACCCACCGCGACCTGAAAACCCTGGCCAAGACCGGCCAGTTCCGCGAAGACCTCTATTACCGCCTGCACGTGATCGCGCTCAAGCTGCCGCCGCTGCGCGAGCGCGGCAACGACGTGCTCGAAATCGCCAAGGCGTTCCTGGCGCGCCAGGGCGAACGCATGAGCAGCGACGAGATGCGCTTCTCGCGCGACGCCGAACAGGCGATTCGTCACTACTCCTGGCCCGGCAACGTGCGCGAACTGGAAAACGCCATCGAGCGCGCGGCGATCCTCAGCGAGAGCCCGGAGATCGACGCCGAGCTGCTGGGCATCGATATCGAACTCGACGAGCTGGACGATGAGTTCGAAGAAGATTCACTCGGCGGCATCCGCGGTATCGCCGGTGGCAACGAGCCGACCGAGGATCTCTCGCTGGAGGACTACTTCCAGCATTTCGTGCTCGAGCATCAGGACCACATGACCGAGACCGAACTGGCGCGCAAGCTCGGCATCAGCCGCAAATGCCTGTGGGAACGCCGCCAGCGCCTGGGCATTCCGCGGCGCAAGTCCAGTAGCGCCGCCGGGTAATTTGTTACCGCCGGCGCATCGTTCGTAACAAAAACCGGGAGCATCGGTAACGACGCCCCGGTTTTTTCTTGCCTTCCGCCAAGTCTTGAAATCATAACTCATTGAAATATAACAACTTCCTAAAACTGGCACGGCAACTGCTTACCTAATGGCACAACAACAATAACAAGCAGATCCCACAATAAGAACAAGACGTAACGGCTCCAGCAAAACAACGACAAGAAGGCGGAGACGCAGCTAACTGATTCTTTTGGAGAGGACATGCCACGGGGTTCGCCCCACGACCAGGCCGAGAACAACAAAAAACTGCATCGAGCAGGCCCTGCACTGGTTGGATCGAAGATCAAGGCAACGTCAGCGACCAAAGAAATCCGTTTGCTATTGGCTCCCACTGTGGGAGCGTTCCCGACGGCCACGGCCCGAAGGACAGGCGAACAACAAGAACAGCAACGCCTGAGAGACTAATAACAATAAATAAGCACGCGACATTATTCAGAGGGGAGCTTCGGCTCCCCTCAGTGCTATCTGGCTCCGCGGTTTCCTTCCGCACGCCCCGTCCAGACATTTCCTTCCGCGTTGCACCAGGCAGAACCCTCGTCACGCTACACGCGAAGCTTTTTGACACTACCCTGCGCTTCGTTCACCATCCGGCAGTCCCGGTGCTAGAATCCGCGCAGGTTTCGCGGCTTTCGCGACGCCGGCCCGTCATTCCGCCACACAGTTGCCCCTCATGCTGAAAAAGCTGTTCCAGTCTTTTCGTCTTCCGCTGCGCCGCATCCCGCATCCCCGTCGCACACCTGAAATTCTGTCCAGCCGGCAGCATTCCCTGCATCGCAACGAGATCAGCCGTCATGCGGTGAGCGTGGTCGAGCGCCTGCAGCAGGCCGGCTACGAGGCCTATGTCGTGGGTGGCTGTGTGCGCGATCTGTTGCTGCAGCTCAATCCCAAGGATTACGACGTCGCCACCAGTGCGACCCCGGAACAGGTCCGTGCCGAGTTTCGCAACGCACGCGTGATCGGCCGGCGCTTCAAGCTCGTCCACGTGCACTTCGGCCGCGAGATCATCGAAGTCGCCACCTTCCGCGCCAACCACCCGGAAGAAGACGACGAGGATGCCAGCCAGTTGGCCTCGCGCAACGAGAGCGGACGCATCCTGCGCGACAACGTCTATGGCACGCTCGAGGACGACGCCCAGCGCCGGGACTTCACCATCAATGCGCTGTACTACGACCCGACCAGCGAGCGCATCCTCGACCACACCCGCGGCGTGCACGACATCCGCAATCGCCTGATCCGCCTGATCGGCGATCCCGAGCAGCGCTACCAGGAAGACCCGGTACGCATGCTCCGCGCGGTGCGCTTCGCCGCCAAGCTCGACTTCGAAATCGAACGCCACAGTGCCGAGCCCATCGCCGACCTGGCCGAACTGCTCGACGGCATCCCCTCGGCCCGCCTGTTCGACGAGACGCTCAAGCTGTTCCTCGGCGGCAAGGCCGAGCGAACCTTCGAGCTGCTGCTCGAATACGACCTGTTTGCGCCGCTGTTCCCCGCCAGCGCCGCTGCGCTCGAGCGCAACCCCGAGTATGCCGGCACGCTGATCCGCAACGCGCTGGCCAATACCGACCTGCGCATCCAGCAGGGCAAGCCGGTGACGCCCGCGTTCCTTTTCGCCGCCCTGCTCTGGCCTGCCCTGCCGGCCCGCGTACTGGAGCTGCAGGACCGCGGCATGCCGCCGATTCCGGCGATGCAGGAAGCCGCCCACGACATCATCTGGGAGCAGTGCCAGCGCACCGCGATTCCCAAGCGCTTCACCATCCCCATGCGCGAGATCTGGGACATGCAGGAACGCCTGCCGCGCCGGCAAGGCCGCCGTGCCGACCAGCTTCTGGAGAATCCGCGCTTCCGCGCTGGCTACGACTTTCTCCTGCTGCGCGAAAGCGCGGGCGAGAAGACCGGCGGCCTTGGCGACTGGTGGACCGACTATCAGGAAGCCAACGACAGCGAGCGGCGCAACATGATCCGCGGCCTCAGCGGCAAGGATGACGCCGGCGCGGCCAAGAAACGTCGCCGTGGTGGTCGCCGTCGCCGCACGCCGGGCGACGCCGCCAACCCGGCCGACTGAGATGGAGCGCGTCTACATCGGCCTGGGCAGCAACCTGGCCGATCCCCAGCAGCAGCTGCGTGGTGCTCTACAGGCGCTGGCCGAACTGCCAGGAAGCAGGCTGGCTGCAGTCTCCTCGCTCTATGCCAGCGACCCGCTCGGGCCCGCCGACCAGCCACGCTACGTCAACGCGGTTGCGGCACTGGAGACCGACCTCGAGCCGCTGGCGCTGCTCGATGCCCTGCAGCGCATCGAACTGGCGCAGGGCCGTGAACGCAAGGCCGAACGCTGGGGCCCGCGCACCCTGGACCTGGATATCCTGCTGTTCGGCGAGCGACTGATCGACCAGCCGCGCCTCCAGGTTCCGCACTATCACATGCAGGCTCGAGCGTTCGTGCTCTACCCGCTGGCCGAGATCGCTCCGCCGGAGCTGGTGCTGGCCGATGGGCGACGGCTCGTCGACCTGCTCGCGGCCTGCCCGTTCCGCGGGCTGGAGCGGCTCGTCAATACGAGTGTCACCGACGCGGTAACGAACGTAACGCGCAGGTAACACTCGCGATTGACTTACTCTGCCGCCGCCGGGACTATAAGCGCCCTCTGCCACCTGCGGCCGTAGCACCCTTCCGGTGCACCGCCCGGCAATCCTGACCTCCGAGGCTCGAAGAGGACGGCATTCATGCCAGACGTAACCCTGACCACGCTGCAAGGGCTCAAGCAGAAGGGCGAGAAGATCGTCATGCTCACCTGCTATGACGCCACCTTCGCCAAGACGGCCTGCGATGCAGGCGTCGAGATGCTGCTGATCGGCGACTCGCTCGGCATGGTCCTGCAAGGTCACGACAGCACCCTGCCGGTCACCGTCGCCGACATGGCCTACCACACTGCCAGCGTCAAGCGTGGCAACCGCGGCGCGATGATCGTCGCCGACCTGCCGTTCATGGCCAACGCGACCACCGAGCAGACCCTGAACAATTCGGCGCAGCTGATGCAGGCCGGCGCCCACATGATCAAGCTCGAGGGCACCGCCTGGCTGGCCGAGTCGATCCGCCTGCTGGCCGACCGCGGCATCCCGGTGTGCGCGCATATGGGCCTGACCCCGCAGGCGGTCAATCTGTTCGGCGGCTACAAGGTGCAGGGGCGCGAAGAAGCCCAGGCACAGCAGATGCTGGAGGACGCCAAGTCGCTGGAAGCAGCCGGCGCCGCCATGCTGCTGCTCGAATGCGTCCCCAGCGAACTGGCCGCACGCATCACCCGTGCCGTGCAGATCCCGGTGATCGGCATCGGCGCCGGCAGCGATACCGACGGCCAGGTGCTGGTCCTGCATGACATGCTGGGACTGTCGCTCAGCGGCCGCGTGCCGAAGTTCGTGAAGAACTTCATGCGCGAGCACGGCGACATCCCCGCGGCCATCGCCGGCTACGTCAAGGCGGTCAAGGCCGTCGAATTCCCCGCAGCCGAACACGGTTTCTCCGCATGAACGTCGTCAAGACCATCGCCGACCTGCGCGCCGCGGTCGCCCGCGCGCGCGGCGAAGGCAAACGCATCGGTTTCGTGCCGACCATGGGCAACCTCCACGCCGGTCATATCGCGCTGGTTAAGAAAGCCGGCCAGCGCGCCGACTTCGTGGTCGCCAGCATCTTCGTCAATCCGCTGCAGTTCGGTCCCAACGAGGACCTGGACAACTACCCGCGTACGCTCGCGGCGGACCAGGAAAAGCTGTTCGACGCCGGCTGCCACCTGCTCTTCGCGCCCAGCGTGGAGGAGATCTACCCCCACGGCCAGGCCAACCAGACCATCGTGCGCGTACCCGGCGTATCCGAAGGCCTCTGCGGCGGCAGTCGCCCCGGTCATTTCGACGGTGTCTCCACGGTGGTGAGCAAGCTGTTCAACATGGTCCTGCCGGACCTCGCCGTGTTCGGCCAGAAGGATTTCCAACAGCTGGCGGTGATCCGCGCCATGGTGCGCGACCTGAACATGCCGGTGCAGATACTCTCCGAACCGACCGTGCGGGCCGACGACGGCCTGGCACTGTCCTCGCGCAACGGTTACCTGAGCGCCGACGAACGCGCCACGGCGCCTGTCCTCTATCGCACGCTGAACCAGCTCAGGGATGCGCTCCAGGGCGGTCGCCGGGACCTTCCCGCGCTGATCGACGAAGGTCTGGAAGCACTGCGCAACGCCGGCTTGCGTCCGGACTACCTGGACATCCGCAATGCCATCGACCTGCAGCCGGTCACCGACGCCTCCAGCGAGTTGGTCATTCTCGCGGCGGCCTACCTGGGCAAGACGCGGCTGATCGACAACCTGCTGGTCGACCTCCGCACATCGGCCTGATCCCTGCCAATTGCCTGCAGCCTTGATCGCGTTCGAGGCTTCGGGCACACTCTGCGCCGCTTGCGCACCCGGAGGACCCCGCCATGCACGCCATCATGCTCAAGGCCAAACTGCACCGCGCCCAGGTAACCCACTCGGTGCTCGACTATGAAGGATCCTGCGCCATCGACGGCGAGTGGCTGGACCTGGCCGGTATCCGAGAATACGAACAGATCCAGATCTACAACGTCGACAACGGCGAACGCTTCACCACCTACGCCATCCGCGGCGAGGAAGGCTCCAGGATCATCTCGGTCAATGGCGCCGCCGCCCACAAGGCCGGCGTCGGTCATCGCCTGATCATCTGTGCCTATGCGCACTACAGCGAAGCCGAGCTGGCCAACTTCAAACCCCATGTGCTCTACATGGGCGCCGACGGCGAACTGAGCCATACCAGCAACGCCATTCCGGTGCAGGTGGCCTGAGCCCGGCACCACGCCTGCATTGAATCCAAGCCCGAAGTGTTCCGCACTTCGGGCTTTTTCGTTGGGGCTGGGCGACAGCGGTTGGGATGCGGCATGAGCGCGGGCAGAATAGACGGCGAAAGCCCGGAACGCAGCAGGGGTTTTCCCTGTCTGAGCTGTCTCTGATGGCATAGGATGTGCCTCACCGGCTCGGTGAAAGCCGGGTTCGGCCAGCATCCGCAGCATTCAGGAACGAGTGCCGGCGTGCCCGCACGGTCATACACATCACTGAATCCCGAGGCAATCATGGCGCGCTCGCTGCGCGAATTCCTGGGGTTCAGCGGCCTGTCAAAGCAAAGGAAGCCGCATCACCATGAGCTATTACCAGCATCCGCTCGATGTCACCGGCCTGCCGTCCTGGAAGGCCCTGGAAGAACACCGCCTGGCCATGCAGCACTTTAGCATGCGCGAGGCCTTCAAGGCCGACCCGACGCGCTTCGATGACCTGTCGGTTTCCTGCAGCGGCCTGTTCCTCGACTATTCGAAGAACCTCATCACCCCGCAGACCCGCACCCTGCTGGTCAACCTGGCCCGCGAGGCCGGCGTCGAGCAGGCCGCCCGCGCCATGTTCGAGGGCGAACGGATCAATGCATCGGAGAATCGCCCGGTGCTGCACACAGCCCTGCGCCGTCCCATGGGCGACTCGGTGATGGTCGACGGCAAGAACATCATGCGCGACGTGCACACCGCCCTGGCGCAGATGACCGACATCGTCACCCGCATCCACAACAACCTGTGGCGCGGCTTCAGCGACAAGACCATCACCGACGTCGTGAACATCGGCATCGGTGGCTCGTTCCTCGGCCCACAGCTGGTCTCCGAGGCGCTGCTGCCGTTCACCCAGCACGGCGTGCGGACGCACTACCTGGCCAACATCGACGGCAGCGAATTCCGCGAGGTGACCGCCAAGCTGAATGTCGAGACCACGCTGTTCATCATCTCCAGCAAGACCTTCGGCACCCTCGAGACGCTGAAGAACGCCCAGGCGGCCCGCAACTGGTACCTGGGCAAGGGCGGCACCGAGGAAAAGCTCTACCGCCACTTCATCGCCGTGACCAGCAACAAGCAGGCGGCCGTCGACTTCGGCATTCGCGAGAAGAACATCTTCCCCATGTGGGACTGGGTCGGCGGGCGCTACTCGCTGTGGTCAGCGATCGGCCTGCCCATCGCCCTGGCCATCGGCATGTCCAACTTCAAGGACCTGCTCTCCGGCGCCTACAGCATGGACCAGCATTTCCTCAGCGAGCCGTTCGAAAGCAACATGCCGGTGCTGCTGGCGATGCTCGGCATCTGGTACCACAACTTCTGGGGCGCGCAGAGCTACGCCTTCCTGCCCTATGACCACTACCTGCGCAACTTCGTCAAACACCTGCAGCAGATGGACATGGAATCCAACGGCAAGAGCGTGCGCCAGGATGGCACGCCAGTGTCCTGCAGCACCGGGCCGGTGATCTGGGGCGGTGTCGGGGCCAACGGCCAGCACGCCTACCACCAGCTGTTGCACCAGGGCACGCCGCTGATTCCAGCCGACTTCATCGTGCCGGTCGTCAGTCACAATCCGGTAGCCGATCACCACGAATGGCTCTATGCCAACTGCCTGTCGCAGAGCCAGGCGCTGATGCTCGGCAAGACCCGCGAGGAAGCCGAAGCCGAACTGCGTGCCAAGGGCCTGAGCGAGGCCGAAGTCCAGCGCCTGGCGCCGCACAAGGTGATTCCGGGCAACCGACCGAGCAACACCCTGGTGATGGAAACCATCAGCCCCGGCCGTCTCGGCGCGCTCATCGCGCTGTACGAGCACAAGGTCTTCGTCCAGGGCGTGATCTGGGGCATCAACTCCTTCGACCAGTGGGGTGTCGAGCTGGGCAAGGAGCTGGGCAAGGCCGTCTTCAACCAGATGACCCGCTTCGATGCGGCGCCGGCGGAAGACGCCTCGACTCAGGGCCTGATCGACTTCTTCCGCGGCCGTCATCGCGGTTGAACGCACCTGCTGACCGGACGCTGCTGCAGCGTCCGGTCCCCTTCCGTCGCATGCTCCCTGCCCTGCCCGCGGCCCTCGGCGCCTGATCGGGTAACATCGCCAGCTCCCAAGCCTGCAGCGCCGTCACCATGGAATTCATCCGTCGTCCTATCGAAGCACGCGTGCTCAGTCTCACCGGCCTGGCCATCGGCGGGGTGGACTACGAGAACCCGCCGGGCGACCCCGGGCTCTTCGGTCCCGATTCGATCTGCTGGCGGGTGCATGGTGATTTCACCTCGATGATGGTTGGCGGAATCTCCGCGTTGCTGCTGCAGGCCCTGCACCCGCTGGCCCTGGCCGGGGTATGGAATCATTCGAACTTCCGCGAGGACCTGCTCGGCCGACTGCGGCGCACCGGGCAGTTCATATCCGCCACCACCTTCGGCAGCCATGCAGATGCCGAGCGCCTGATCGAACGGGTACGGCGCATCCACCTGAGCGTGACCGGCACGGCGCCGGATGGCCGAGCCTATGCCGCTTACGACCCCGAGCTGCTGACCTGGGTGCACGTCGCCGAGGTCAGCAGTTTCCTCAAGTCGCACCTGCGTTACCGCGACCCTGACCTCAGCACAGCCGACCAGGATCGTTACTACGCCGAAGTCGCGCTGATCGCCGAGCGCCTCGGCGCAGAAGGCGTGCCACGTTCGCGCGCCGAGGTCGAGACGTACCTCGAGCGCCTCCGTCCGCAGCTGCAGATCGACGCGCGCGCACTGGAGATTCTGCAGATACTGCGCACCGCTCCGGCGCCGAGCCCACTGCTGCGGCCGTTCGGCACGCTGATGCTACATGCCGGTATCGAACTGCTGCCGGAATGGGCCTCAGCAATGTTCGGCCCACCGCTGAGCGACACCCGTCGCCAGCTGATTCGCAGCGGGGTACGCCGTACGGCGCCGGTGCTGCGCTGGGCGGTGCGCAGTGCCTCGGTGCACCGCGCGCGCCGCCGCATGGGCCTGCCACCACGCTAGCAGCGGTTGTCGCGCCGCATTTCTTGCTAGACTGTGCGCCCTCCTTTTTCGAGCCGCGCGCATGCCCTCTCCAGACCAGGCGCTGCGCGCCGCCTTCGATCGCCGCCGCCCACTGCTCGACCAGCTGCACCAGCAGGGCACCGATTGCTACCGCCTGTTCCATGGCAGCCAGGAAGGTGCTGCCGGCCTGACGGTGGATCGCTACGGGCCGCAGCTGATGGTGCAGAGCTTTCACCAGACGCTTGCAGCGGATGCGTTGCTGCGCATCCATGAGCTGGCCATGGATGCGCTCGAACTGCCGCTGCAGCTCGTCTACAACGACCGCTCGCAGGGCAACTCGCGCATCGACCGCAGCCACGCGGCGTACCAGCCGGACGCCGCCGCGCTGGCCGATCAGGTCGGTCATGAATGGGGGCTCGCCTATCGCGTACGCGGGCGCCACGACGGCCAGGACCCGCTGCTGTTCCTCGACCTGCGCAACGCTCGCGGCTGGGTCAAGCAACACAGTGTCGGCAAGTCTGTGCTCAACCTGTTTTCCTATACCTGCGGCGTCGGGCTCTGCGCTGCGGCGGGTGGCGCCCGGGATGTCTGGAACCTCGACTTCGCCGAGCGCAACCTCGCCGTGGGCAGGGAGAATGCAGCGCTGAACCCGGGGCTGGCACCGATGCGCTTCGTCCGCTCGGACTATTTCCCGGCGATCCGCCAACTCGCCGGACTGCCGGTGGCGTCCAGGCGCGGCCGCGCCCTGCCCGACTACCCTCGCCTCGAGCAGCGCCAGTTCGATCTGGTACTGCTCGACCCCCCGGCCTGGGCACGCAGCGCCTTCGGCACGGTGGACCTGCTGCGCGACTACCAGAGCCTGCTGAAACCGGCATTGCTGACCACCGCCGAAGGCGGCGTGCTGATCTGTTGCAACAACCTGGCGAAGGTGCCGATGGACGAATGGCGGACGCAGGTGCTGCGTTGCGCCGACAAGGCGGGCCGGCCGGTACGTGAATGGCAAGTACTGGCACCGGCGGCAGACTTCCCTTCCCATGACGGGCTGCCCCCACTCAAGACCCTGATTCTGCGGCTTTGAGCGCATTGCCGGTATCGCTCGATTCGGGGAACCGCCTGGCCATGCCATACTCCAAGGCATCCATCCGCCAGGAATACTTCCGGTCATGCCCAATGGAATGAAGCGAGCGTTCACCGGCGTGGCGCTCGTGCTGATCTGCTACAGCCTGCTTGGCTTCCTGATCCTGCCGGGTATCGCCCAGCGCATCGCCAATCAGCAATTGGCCAACTACGTCACCGTACCGGCCAGCCTGCAGCGCATCGAATTCAATCCCTTCAGCCTCGAACTCACCCTGTTCGACCTGCGCATCGGCGCGCAGGACGATCGCCAGCTGGCCTTCGAGCGACTCTACCTCGACCTGCAGTGGAACAGCCTCTGGCAACGCACGCTGCACCTGGCCGCCGCACAGCTGGTAGCGCCGCACGCCGAGGTGCGCTTCGCCGAGGACGGCACCCTGAACCTCGGCCAGCTGTTCGATGTCCCCGAAACGCCGCCATCTGCCGACGACGAGCGCGAACTCTTCCCGCTGCGTATCGACCAGTTGCAACTGGTGCGCGGACACCTCGCCTTCCGTGATCGGCGCCCAAGTGAGCCCATCGAGCTGGTCTACGACTCGCTGGATCTCGAGCTGCACAACCTTGCCACCCGCACGGACGGCAGCGCCGACGCCCGCCTCACCGCCACAGGTGCAAGCGGCGGACGCATCGACTGGCAAGGCGACCTCAACCTGCAACCGCTGGCCTCGCGCGGCCAGCTGCAGGTCAGCAAACTGCCGCTAAAGGACTTCTGGCCGTACGTGCGCGACGCGGCGCCACTGGTTCTTCGAGAGGGCAGCATCGACCTGAGTACCCGCTACCACCTCGACCTCAGCGACGGACTGGCCCTGACATTGAACAGCGCCCAGGCCGCCGTGGCCCCGCTGGCCCTCGACAGCCCGGACGGGCGCAAGCTGGTTCGCCTGGAGCGGCTCGAGCTGAGCGAAACCACGCTGGACCTGGCCAGGCGTCAGGTCAGTATCGGCAAACTGCGCAGCCGCCATCTGGAAACCTGGGCCGCCCGCGAGGCCGATGGCGAGCTGGACTGGCAGAAACTGTTCGCCGCGAGCCCGAGCCCGTCGAATGCTGACGAGCAGACCGCGGACAGCGAAGCCCAGACAGCCGGCGAACCGTGGCAGGTCTTGCTGCAGGATGCCCAGCTGCGCGATTACCGCGTGCACCTGGCCGATCGCGTGCCGGACGACGAGGTCCAGCTCGAGCTCGGCCCGCTGAACCTGGACATCAGCGATTTCGACAGCCTCGCAACTCGCCCCTTTTCGCTGAAGCTGGACACCGGGGTCGGCAGGCAGGGAGCGTTCCAGGCCCAGGGGCAGCTACAACTCAACCCGATCAGCGGTCAGCTGGCGGTAACTACCCGCGATATCGACCTGCGCATCGCCCAGGCCTACCTGAGCCCGCTGGTGAGCCTGGAGCTGCGCAGCGGCATGCTCAGCAGCGAACTACAGGTCGACCTGCAGGGTACCGAGCCGTTGGCCTTCAGCGTACGCGGCAGCGTCGATGCGACCCAGCTGCATACGCTCGACACCATCAACAACCGCGACTTCGTGAAGTGGCAGCGATTGCAGCTCAGCGGCCTGGACTACCAGCATCCGCGCAGCCTGGACATCGAGCGGATCGATCTGCGCCAGCCGTACGCGCGCTTCATCGTCAACCCGGATCTGAGTACCAACCTCAACGACCTGCTGGTCAAGCGTGACGAATCGGCTGCCCAGGACGCATCCGAGCAGCAGGCCGCGGAACCGCTGGCCATCCGCATCGGCGGGATCAACATCGCCGACGGTTCGGCCAACTTCGCCGACTTCAGCCTGCGCCCGCCGTTCGTGACCGCCATCCAGTCACTCAATGGTGACATCGGCGTCCTGAGCAATCGCGAGCAAAAAGCCGCCTCGGTGAGCATCGCCGGCAAGGTGGACCAGTACGCGCCGGTGAGCATCAAGGGCAGTCTGACGCCATTCGATCCGCTGCAGAGCCTGGACATCGCCACCAGCTTCCGCCAGGTCGAGCTGACCACGCTCACGCCATACTCCGGCAAGTTCGCCGGCTACCGCATCCGCAAGGGCCGTCTCAATCTGGATCTGCATTACCGGATCGAGCAGGGACGGCTGAACGCCGAGAACAAGGTGGTGCTGGAGCAGCTGCAGCTCGGCGAAAAAGTCGACAGTCCCGATGCCGTGGACCTGCCCGTGCGCCTGGCGGTGGCCTTGCTCAAGGACAGCAAGGGCACCATTTCCATCGAGCTGCCGGTTCAGGGCAACCTGAACGATCCCGAGTTCAGCGTCATGCCGATCGTCTGGCAGACGCTGCGCAACCTGGTGGTGCGGGCGGCCCAGGCGCCGTTCAAGTTCATCGCCGGCCTGGCCGGGGGTGGCGATGCCGACCTCAGCCACATCGCCTTTGCAGGCGCCAGCAGCGAGCTGGACGGCAAGGCGCGCAAGACACTGGATACGCTGGCCGCGGCACTGGTGGAGCGCCCGGCCCTGCGGCTTGAGGTTGAAGGCATGGCTAACGCCGCCATCGATGGCCCGATGCTGGCCGAGCAGCGGTTGCAGCAGGAGTTTCGGGAAACCCAGTACCGCATCCTGCAGCGTCGTGGCGACAAGGTTCCGCCAGACCCGTCGGAGATTCGCATCGAAACGAGCGATGAAGCGCCGTTGCTGGAAGGCATCTATCGCAGCCGGCTCAATCAGCAGCCGCCAGCCGAGTGGAAGGAGCTGGACGATGAACAGCGCGCCGAGCGGATGCGCCAGGCGGTGATCGACTCCTGGTCTGACAATGCCGCCCTGCTACGCCGTCTGAGCCGCGAGCGGGCCGCCGCGATCAAGGGCTACCTGGTCGACGCGGGCCTGGAGTCCGAGCGCGTGTACCTGCTGGACACCGGAACGACTGAAGAGGCGGATAATGGCCAGGTAGCGACCGTACTGCATCTGGGGAGCGACTGATGAACCTGTACTACCGCCTCGGTGCTGCTGTCCTGCTGATCGCTGCCGCCAGTGTCCAGGCCGACACACTGCGCTGCGGCAGCCAGTTGGTCACCACCGGCGATCGCGCGTTCGAGGTCGAACGCAAGTGCGGCGTGCCGCAAGGCTACAGCCTCAGCCGGAACGACCGGCAGGAATTCAGATTGGAAGAATGGGTCTACGGACCACGCAACGGTATGCTCAGCATCCTGACATTCGAAGGGAACCGCCTGGTTCGCATCGAAACCCGCCGCGCCAACTGAAGCACCTGGAGGCACCGATGCATCGTCGCGCATTGCCCCTGCTGCTCTGCCTGTTGCTGGGCAGCCTGCATGCCCAGGCATCCTCAACCTATCGCTGCAATAGCCGCCTGGTGAGCCTCGATGCGACCACGGCGGAAGTGCTCGCCAAATGCGGCGAGCCAGCCAGCAGCGCACAGCTGGGCTACAAGGAAGTGCTTGACGAATACGGCTATCGACAGGAGGTGGCCGTCGAGGAATGGGTCTACGGGCCGAACAATGGGATGCTGCATTTTCTGCGCTTCGAGGGTAACCGACTGCGGCAGATCGGCAGCCGCCGGGGAGGCTAACGTAAAAAACCCCGCCAATGGCGGGGTTCTTCGATTCGCGGCGCCCGCCAGTGGCGGGCAGCGACGTCACTCGGCGGTCTTCAGACCGTCTGCAGCGACATCACGAACGCCTTTGATGCCCTTGGCTTTGGCAATGGCGGCTTCTTTTTCGGCTTCAGTGGCTACGGTCCCGGACAGCGAAACCACGCCATCCTTGGTCTCTACTTCGATATCCATGCCGGGGGTGGCGTCTTCAGCCAGCAGCGTGGACTTCACCTTGGTGGTGATCCAGGTATCGGAGGCAGCGTCCCCTGCGTCGTCCATGGTATTGGCAGCGAGCATGACGGTGTCGGTCTTGTCGATTGCAGGCGTGTCGGCCAGCGCAGCACCTGCGAAAGGCAGGCTGAGTGCGGCGGCAATGGCGGCGGCGGTAAGGGTCTGAGTAGTCTTCATAGATGTCACTCCTGTTCTCGTGATTTCTGGGGCATGACTCCGGCCTCAGATGCACAGATAACAGCGCAAGCGGTGTGCCAACTCTATCACATATTTTTTTCCTTTAAAATCAATTGCTTATAGATAAGCGAAAACCCCGACGACTTGCACAATGCAAGTTTGCGCGTGGCGCTGCTTGCAACTTGCAATATCGGGCGGAGCTGCGGACACGCGGCGAACAGGCAAACAAAAAGGGCCCAGAGGGCCCTTTCTGTTGACTGCCAGATTGCCTCAGACGCCCGAGGCTTCCGCTGCAGCCACGTCCTTGATAGACAGTTTGATGCGGCCGCGGTTATCCACGTCCAGCACCAGCACCTTCACTTCCTGACCTTCTTTCAGCACATCGGTGACTTTCTCGATGCGCTGATCGCTGATCTGCGAGATGTGCACCAGGCCATCCTTGCCCGGCAGGATGTTGACGAACGCGCCGAAGTCGACGATGCGCTCCACCTTGCCAACGTAGATCTTGCCGATTTCGGCTTCGGCCGTGATGCTCAGCACGCGCTGCTTGGCCGCCTCGGCCGCTTCCTTGGTTTCGCCGAAGATCTTGATCGAGCCGTCGTCTTCGATATCGATCGATGCCTTGGTCTCTTCACAGATCGCACGAATGGTGGCGCCACCCTTGCCGATCACGTCGCGGATCTTGTCCTGATCGATCTTCATCGCCAGCATGGTCGGTGCGTTGGCCGACAGCTCGCTGCGCGACTGGGCAATGACCTGGTTCATCTGGCCAAGGATGTTCAGACGCGCTTCCAAGGCCTGGCCCAGGGCGATCTCCATGATCTCTTCGGTGATGCCCTGGATCTTGATGTCCATCTGCAGAGCGGTCACGCCCTTGGCAGTACCGGCCACTTTGAAGTCCATGTCGCCCAGGTGATCTTCGTCACCCAGGATGTCGGTCAGGACTGCGAACTTCTCACCTTCCTTGACCAGACCCATGGCGATACCGGCAACCGGCGCCTTCATCGGTACACCGGCATCCATCAGCGCCAGCGAGGCACCGCAGACCGACGCCATGGAGCTGGAGCCGTTGGATTCGGTGATCTCCGACACCACGCGAATGGTGTACGGGAACTCGTCGGCACTCGGCAGCATGGCGGCGACGCCACGACGGGCCAGACGGCCATGGCCGATCTCGCGGCGCCCGGTAGCGCCCATGCGACCGCACTCGCCGACCGAATAGGGCGGGAAGTTGTAGTGCAGCATGAAGGCGTCTTTCTTCTCGCCTTCCAGGGTATCCAGCAGCTGAGCGTCGCGTGCGGTACCGAGGGTGGCGACGACCAGCGCCTGGGTTTCGCCACGGGTGAACAGTGCCGAGCCGTGGGTCTTGTCCAGCACGCCGACTTCGATGGCCAGCGGACGCACGGTACGGGTGTCGCGACCGTCGATACGCGGTTTGCCGTTGACGATGTTCTCGCGCACGGTGCGGTATTCGATCTCGCCGAAGGCATCCTTCACTTCGCCGGCGGAAGGCTGGCCTTCCTCACCGGAGAACTTGGCCACGACCTGCTCGCGCAGCTCGTCCAGACGGGCATAGCGCTGCTGCTTGATGGTGATGGTATAGGCTTCGGAGATGGCGGCACCGAACTCGCTGCGGATGGCATCCAGCAGCGCGGTGTTGGCCTGCGGAGCAGTCCAGTCCCAGCGCGGCTTGCCGGCTTCGGCGGCGAGTTCTTCCACGGCCTTGATCACGGCCTGGAACTCGTCATGGGCGAACAGCACAGCGCCCAGCATCTGGTCTTCGGTCAGCTCCTTGGCTTCCGACTCGACCATCAGCACGGCGTCCTTGGTGCCGGCCACGACCATGTCCAGGCTGGAGGCCTTGAGCTGCTCGTAGTTCGGGTTCAGCAGGTAGCCGGTTTCCGGATGGAAGGCCACGCGCGCGGCGCCGATGGGGCCGTCGAACGGAATACCGGAGATGGCCAGAGCGGCCGAAGTACCGATCATCGCGGCGATGTCCGGATCGGTCTTCTTGCTGGTGGAGACGACGGTGCAGATGACCTGCACTTCGTTCTGGAAGCCTTCCGGGAACAGCGGACGGATCGGGCGATCGATCAGACGCGAGGTCAGGGTTTCCTTCTCGGAAGGACGTGCCTCACGCTTGAAGAAGCCGCCGGGGATCTTGCCGGCTGCGTAGGTCTTCTCCTGGTAATGCACGGAGAGCGGGAAGAACCCCTTGCTCGGATCGGCGGTCTTGGCACCGACCACGGTGACCAGCACGCTGACGTCGTCATCGACGGTGACCAGCACGGCGCCAGAGGCCTGGCGGGCGATGCGACCCGTCTCGAGGGTTACGGTCGACTGACCGAACTGAAACTTCTTGATTACCGGATTCACGGTTTTTCCTTCTCTTTGTTGCCTTGGGGAAATCGGCAGAACGCACGGGAGTCGGCCCGAAGCGACCTGCAAGAAAGCCGAAAGCTGGAAGACCGAAGCTGATTGCGCGGGTTGTCCCGGCTTTCAACTTCAGGCTTCCAGCTTCCGGCTTCCAGCTCGGGTGCGTCTTAGCGACGCAGACCCAGACGACCGATCAGGGCGCTGTAACGAGTGGTGTCCTTACCCTTCAGGTAATCCAGCAGCTTGCGACGCTGGTTGACCATGCGGATCAGACCACGACGGGAGTGGTGGTCTTTGCCGTTGGCCTTGAAGTGGTCCTGCAGCTTGTTGATGTTGGCAGTCAGCAGGGCTACCTGCACTTCCGGAGAACCGGTATCGCCTTCAGCTTGCTTGTACTCGTTAACGATCTGGGCTTTTTCTTCAACGCTCAGTGCCATGGTAGGGCTCCTTGAGTGAACAGGCCGGGGATTGACCCCGTGTTTAATAAAGAGGCATGACCGTGCCTGCTGACAGCCACCCTCTGACGCAACGCGCGAACGCGCTGCGTACCGGTCATTCCGACCGAATCAGTCGACGCGGCGCAATACGCCCGTCTTCGCTCACCTCACCGATACCGATGAAGCGGCCGTTGTTGTCCTGCACGCGCACCATGCCGTACTTCGGTGCCTCCGGTGCCCGCACCGGTTGCCCGTGCAGCCAGTAGTAGGCGCTGTGCTCGGAAAGCTGCAGCAGCGGCCAATGCTCCAATCCGCTGTCCACTGGTTGCAAATGGGCATCCAGCGCCTCGGCACCACCTTCGCCATGCAAACGCTCGAGCGTTTCGAGCGTCACCGTCTGCGACAGGTCGAACGGACCGGCCTGGGTGCGCCGCAGTTCAGCGACATGCGCGCCGCAGCCAAGCTGCTGGCCTAGATCCTCGACCAGCGTGCGGATATAGGTGCCCTTGCTACAGGCGACGGCCAGGCGAGCCTTGTCGCCTTCGAGCGCGAGCAACTCCAAGCGCGCAATATTAACAGAACGCGGCTCGCGCTCCACCACCTCTCCGGCACGCGCCAGTTTGTACAGCGGCTGGCCGTCGCGCTTGAGCGCCGAATACATCGGCGGCACCTGCAGGATGTCGCCACGGAACTGCGGCAACAGCGCCTCCAGCTGCTCGCGCGTCACCGCGACCGGCTTGCGTTCCAGCACTTCGCCTTCGGCATCGGCGGTGGTAGTGGTCACGCCGAGCTGCATGACCGTTTCGTAGGCCTTGTCCGCATCCAGGAGGTACTGCGAGAACTTGGTGGCCTCGCCGAAACACAACGGCAACACCCCCGTCGCCAATGGATCGAGGCTGCCGGTATGGCCGGCCTTTTCAGCATTGAGCAGCCAGCGAACCTTCTGCAGCGCAGCGTTGGAAGTGAACCCGCGCGGCTTGTCGAGCAGGATGATGCCGCTGACGTCGCGACGTACACGCTTGACCTGGGCCACGCTTATTCTCCGCGCTCGTCGCTGTGCTTGCGATCTTCGGCAACCGCCCTTTCGATCAGCGAGCTCAGCTCGACACCGCGACGGATGCTGGCGTCGTAGTTGAAGTGCAGCTGCGGAACAGTGCGCAACTTCATGCTCTTGCCCAGCTGCATGCGCAGGAATCCGGCAGCATCGTTGAGGATGCGCAGGTTGCCCTTGATTGCTTCCTGATCGTCGTCTTGCCCCATGATGGTGATGAAGATCTTTGCATGGGACAGATCGCGACTGACGTCGACCGCGGTGATGGTAATCAGGCCCAGACGCGGATCCTTGATCTCACGCTGGATAAGCAGCGCCAATTCGCGCTGCATCTGATCGCCGATACGCTGGGTACGACTGAATTCTTTGGCCATAAATTTCTACCCGATTAAAAGCCGAAAGCTGGAAGCTCGAAGCAGTAACCGCACCCAGGCGACCACCGACTCCTTGCTCCCAGCTTTCAGATTGACGCTTGCTTACAGCGAACGCGCCACTTCGACCTTCTCGAACACTTCGATCTTGTCGCCGACCTTGACGTCGTTGTAGCTCTTCACGCCGATACCGCACTCCATGCCAGCGCGAACCTCGGCGACGTCGTCCTTGAAGCGACGCAGCGATTCCAGTTCGCCTTCGAAGATCACGACGTCGTCGCGCAGCACGCGGATCGGACGATTGCGGTGCACCATGCCCTCGGTGACCATGCAACCGGCGATTGCGCCGAACTTCGGCGAACGGAACACGTCACGCACTTCGGCGATGCCGAGGATGTTCTCGCGAACGTCGCTGCCGAGCATACCGGTGAGCGCCTTCTTGACGTCCTCGATGATGTCGTAGATGACGTTGTAGTAGCGCATGTCCAGGCCTTCGGCCTCGACGATCTTGCGCGCACCGGCATCGGCACGGACGTTGAAGCCGAACAGCACCGCGTTGGACGCCAGCGCCAGGTTGGCATCGGACTCGGTGATACCACCGACACCGCCGCCGACCACGCGCACCTGCACTTCGTCGTTGCCCAGGCCGTTGAGCGAGCCCTGCAGCGCCTCGAGCGAGCCGCGTACGTCCGCCTTGAGCACGATGTTGAGCGTCTTCTTCTCGTCCTGACCCATGGTCTCGAAGATGTTCTCGAGCTTGCCGGCGTGAGCACGGGCCAGCTTCACTTCGCGGAACTTGCCCTGACGGAACAAGGCGACTTCGCGGGCCTTCTTCTCGTCGGCGACCACGGTGAGGTCGTCACCGGCTTCCGGCGTACCGTCCAGACCGAGAATCTCCACCGGAATGGCCGGACCGGCTTCCTTCACCGGCTTGCCATTCTCGTCGAGCATGGCCCGTACGCGGCCGAAGTTCACACCACACAGGACCATATCACCCTGGCGCAGCGTACCGTCCTGAACCAGGACGGTGGCGACCGGGCCACGCCCCTTGTCCAGGCGCGATTCGACCACCACACCGCGACCCGGAGCCGAAGGCGTTGCCTTCAGTTCAAGAATCTCGGCCTGCAGCAGCACCGCTTCGAGCAGCTCGTCGACACCGGTACCGACCTTGGCGGAAACCGGGATGAATGGTGTATCGCCGCCCCACTCTTCCGGAATCACATCCAGCGCGGCCAGGCCGTTCTTGATGTTGTCCGGGTTGGCTTCCGGCTTGTCGATCTTGTTCACCGCGACCACGATCGGAACACCCGCCGCCTTGGCGTGCTGCACCGCTTCCTGGGTCTGCGGCATGACGCCGTCGTCGGCGGCCACGACCAGAATCACGATATCGGTGGCCTTGGCACCGCGTGCACGCATGGCGGTAAACGCCGCGTGGCCCGGGGTATCAAGGAAAGTGACCATGCCACGCTCGGTCTCGACGTGATAGGCACCGATGTGCTGGGTGATACCGCCGGCTTCGCCGACCGCCACCTTGGCACGACGAATGTAGTCGAGCAGCGAGGTCTTGCCATGGTCGACGTGACCCATGACGGTCACGACCGGCGCACGGGCGACCGACTCGCCTTCGAACTTCAGCAGCTCGGCCAGCTGTTCTTCCAGCGCGTTGTCGCTGACCAGCTTGACCTTGTGGCCCAGTTCTTCGGCGACCAGTTGAGCGGTCTCCTGATCCAGCACCTGGTTGATGGTGACCGGCGAACCCATCTTGAACATGAACTTGATGACTTCGGCCGCTTTCACCGACATCTGCTGGGCCAGTTCGGCCACAGTGATGGTCTCGCCGATCGACACTTCACGCACGACTGGTCCTGTTGGGCTCTGGAACCCATGCTGGTTACGCTTCTTGAGCTTGCTCTTGCCACCACGGCCCCCGCGACGGAAGCCATCGGCTTCGTCTTCACCGCTACGTACGGTACGCGCCAACGGCGCCTTGGTCTTGAGCGAGGGACGATGCTGCGCATGCTTGCGATCACGACGCTCGTCGTCATCGCTGCGGGGTTTCTCGACGCGCCGCGGCTCTTCCTTCTTGCGCTCCGGGGCAGGTGCAGCAGCTTCTACCGCCGCCACTACCTGCACCGGCTCGGCGCTCGACGCCGACTCGGCAGCGGCCGGAGCAGCCGTTTCGGCAGCCTGGGCCTTGGCCGCTTCGGCCTGGCGACGCGCCTCTTCTTCGGCACGCTCGCGAGCCTCTTGCTCGGCCTTCAGACGGGCAGCCTCTTCGGCAGCACGCTGCTCCTCGAGTTCGCGGCGCTGTTCGGCCTCGATCTCCTCGGCGCTACGCTTGACGAAGGTCTTCTTCTTGCGAACTTCGACGCTGATGGTCTTGCTGCCGCCCACTTTCAACTTGGTGGTGGTCTTGCGCTGCAATGTGATCTTGCGCGGCTCGTCCACCTTTGCCCCATGGCTGCTTTTCAGATGCGCCAACAGGGCCTGCTTCTCGTTATCGGTCACTACTTGCTCGGCGCTGGTGTGCGACAGTCCTGCCTCACGCATCTGCTGAAGCAGTCGCTCGACCGGTGTGTCGACCACCTGGGCCAGTTCTTTCACCGTGACTTGCGTCATGCATTTCTCTCCTCAGGCCGCTAAATACTTACTCGAACCAATGGGCTCGGGCGGCCATGATCAGCTTGCCGGCACGTTCTTCATCGATGCCGTCTATGTCGAGCAGGTCGTCGATCGACTGCTCGGCCAGGTCTTCGCGGGTGATGACGCCCCGCACGGCCAACTCGACCGCCAGTTCTTTATCCATGCCATCGAGTGCCAGCAGATCTTCAGCCGGCTGAGCATCCGCCAGCTTCTCTTCGTTGGCGATGGCCTTGGTCAGCAGGCGATCTTTGGCCCGCGTACGCAGCTCATTGACGATGTCCTCGTCGAAGCCTTCGATGCCAAGCATTTCCTCCATGGGGACGTAGGCAATCTCTTCGAGGGAGGTGAAGCCCTCTTCCACCAGGACCTGCGCCAGCTCTTCATCCACGTCCAGCTCTTCGATGAAGTTGCGCAGAATGTCGCCGGTCTCTTCCTGCTGCTTGGCCTGGATATCCGCTTCGGTCATGACATTGAGTGTCCAGCCGGTCAGCTGACTGGCCAGGCGCACGTTCTGACCGCCGCGCCCGATGGCTTGGGCCAGGTTGTCCTCAGCGACTGCGATATCCATGGCATGCGCGTCTTCGTCGACGATGATCGCCGCGACTTCCGCCGGCGCCATGGCATTGATGACGAACTGCGCCGGGTTCTCGTCCCACAGCACGATATCGACGCGCTCGCCACCGATCTCTCCCGATACCGCCTGCACGCGCGAACCACGCATGCCGATGCAAGCGCCCTGGGGATCGATTCGCTTGTCCTTGGAGCGCACGGCAATCTTGGCGCGCGAGCCCGGGTCCCGCGAGGCGCCCATCACTTCGATCAGGCCTTCGGCGATCTCCGGCACCTCGATGCGGAACAGCTCGATCAGCATCTGCGGCGCAGTACGCGACAGGATCAGCTGCGGGCCGCGGTTCTCGGTGCGGATTTCCTTGAGCAGCGCACGAACGCGGGCGCCAACCCGGAAAGTCTCGCGGGCAATGATGTCTTCACGGGCCAGCAGGGCCTCGGCGTTGTTACCGAGGTCGACGATGACGCTGTCACGAGTGACCTTCTTCACCGTACCGGAAATGATCTCGCCGACGCGGTCGCGATAGGCCTCAACGACCTGTGCGCGCTCGGCCTCGCGCACCTTCTGCACGATGACCTGCTTGGCGGTCTGCGCCGCGATCCGGCCGAACTCGATGGACTCGATCTTTTCTTCGAACACATCACCGAGCTTGGCGTCCGGATTGCGTTCCTGAGCCTGATCGAGCGCCAGCTGGTGAGCCGGGTCCTCGAAGTGCTCATCGTCGACGACCGTCCAACGACGGAAGGTTTCGTAGCTGCCGTTGTGGCGATTGATTTCCACACGCAGATCAACATCGTCCTCGTAGCGCTTCTTGGTAGCCGTGGCCAACGCCAGCTCCAGCGCCTCGAAAATCACACTTGCCGGTACGCCCTTTTCATTGGACACCGACTCCACAACCAGCAGTACTTCTTTGCTCATCGTACGCCTCGCCTTTCGCAATCCATTGGGGTCCGCGGGATCCGCTCTCAGTCAAAACGGGGAATTATGTTGGCCTTATCGATCATGTCGATCGGCAGCAGGTATTCATGGTCATCCACCAGCACCACGACATCCTGCTCTTCCACCCCACGGAGAAGACCCTGGAAATTGCGCCTGCCCTCGAAGGGCGAGCGCAGCTTAATTTTTACCTGATCACCGACATGGGCCACGTACTGTTCAATGGTGAACAGGGGCCTATCCATACCGGGAGAAGAAACCTCAAGGGTGTAGTCCACGCTGATTGGATCTTCCACATCGAGCACGCCACTCAGCTGACGACTCACCTTCTCGCAATCGTCGATGAGAATGCCGTTGGCATGATCGATATAGACTCGCAGCAGTGAATGCCGCCCCTGGGAAATGAACTCAATGCCCCAGCACTGATAGCCAAGCGCCTCAACCACCGGGGCCAACAAGGCCTGCAACTGTTCTAGCTTGCTCGACATCGAAGTCCCTCGCGCATGCTGTACAAATGAAAAATGGGCGAAACGCCCATCCCTTTTGACCGCCTGTAAATGCCGGCGACCTGGCCTCAAGCTAATAAAAAGCCCCTGTACAGGGGCTCTTTATCGACTGGTTGCGGGGGCTGGATTTGAACCAACGACCTTCGGGTTATGAGCCCGACGAGCTACCAGACTGCTCCACCCCGCGTCAAACTGGGCACGAATTATACGACCCGCGACCAACACCGGTCAACCGAAACCCTTAAACACAAGAAAGCCCGCACTAGGCGGGCCTGCTTGTTTGGTACCGAGGAGGGGACTCGAACCCCTACAGCCTATGGCCACTACCACCTCAAGGTAGCGTGTCTACCAATTCCACCACCTCGGCAAAAACCTTATTGCCCTTCTTCCACCTCAGGCAGATCACCCGCAGCATCCGCCGGCTTGCGCTGCTCGAGCACAGGCACATCTTCAACCGCTGGCTTGCTGACCGGCACTTCCAGCACAGCTGGATCCGGCAGCCCCGCCTGGGACAACTGATCAGCTTGCTGCTTGGCGAAAAACGCCAGACCCAGGCTGGTCAGAAAAAAAACGCCGGCAAGTATAGCAGTAAACCGACTCAGAAAGGTAGCAGAACCTTGGCTTCCGAAAACAGTTGCCGAGGCACCCGAACCGAAAGACGCACCAGCGTCCGCACCCTTGCCCTGCTGCAGCAGCACCAGCGCAACCACACCAAGAGCAACCAGCAGATGCACCACAATCACAACAGTCTGCAACATCTGTTCAGTTCCCCGCGGCGCGACAGATCGCACCGAATTCATCCGCTTTCAGAGAGGCCCCACCAACCAGCCCCCCATCAATATCCGCCATGGCAAACAGCTCAGCGGCATTGTCCGCCTTCACACTGCCACCATACAGCAACCTTACACCTTCGGCGATGCGACGATCGCTGCGTGCCAGTTGATCGCGAATGGCAGCGTGCACCTCTTGCGCCTGCTCAGGCGTAGCCGTCAAGCCAGACCCGATGGCCCAGACGGGCTCATACGCAATCACCGCAGACTGGAACGCCTCGACACCTTGATCATCGAGAACCTGCCCCAACTGCCGCGCCACCACTTCCAGCGTTCTTCCAGCCTCGCGCTCCTCGAGCGTCTCACCGAGGCACAGCACAGGCTTCAAACCGCCTGCCTGAGCTGCCGCAAATTTCTGGCTGACCACCTCGTCCGTCTCACCCAATACCAGGCGGCGCTCGGAGTGCCCAACCAATACCCACTCACAACCGAGATCAACCAACTGATCAGCCGAAACCTCGCCAGTCAGCGCCCCGAAACCCGACTGCAAGGCACAATCCTGAGCGCCGACGGAAACTTGCGCCCCATCGACAACATCCAGGACCTGACTGACATGCACAAAGGAGGGAAACACCGCAATCTCAACCGCTGCAGGCAGTGCCTGATGCTGAAAAGACTCGATCAGCTCTGCGACGCTAGCGCGGGTACCGTTCATTTTCCAGTTACCAGCTACCATGGGGCGACGCATGCTTTACCTCATCGGTCAAAGTGGGCGCAGATGTTACTCAACGACTGCGCCCCTGGCAAGCGCGTTCACGCACAAACTTCGGTAACGACCTTGGCCAGCTCTTCCGCCATGCCGCGCACCTGTATTTCGTCGTCACCCTCAACCATTACCCGCACCAGCGGCTCGGTGCCGGACTTGCGCAGCAACACGCGTCCGCGCCCACCCATGCGCTCTGTGACGCTGTCGCAGGCAGCCTTGACGCTGGGATGCGCGATCGGATCTCTATCGCCGGAGAAGCGCACATTGATCAGCACCTGCGGACACTTGTGCCACGCCAGACGCTCCTGAGCGAGGGTCTGGCCACGCCGGCGCAGCGCCAGGACTACTTGCAAGGCCGCGATGATCGCGTCGCCAGTAGTGGTGTGCTGGGCGCAGACGATGTGTCCCGAATTCTCGCCACCGAGAACCCACCCCTTATCCAGCATCTCGGCAATCACGTAACGATCACCCACCTTGGCCCGGCAGAACGGAATCTCGCGCGCCTTAAGGGCGAGCTCGAGCCCGAGGTTGCTCATCAGGGTACCGACGACTCCGCCGGTCAAGCGTTCGCGTTCCTGCAGATCGGTCGCGATGATGTAGAGCAACTCGTCACCATCAACGACCGCACCGGTATGGTCGACCATCATCACCCGATCGCCATCTCCGTCAAAGGCGATCCCGAGATCAGCCCCATGCTCCACCACCGCCTTTTGCAACTGGCCAACATGGGTGGAGCCGACATCGGCATTGATGTTCAGCCCGTCCGGCTGCGCGCCGATCACTACAACCTCGGCTCCCAGCTCGCGAAATACGCTGGGCGCTACCTTGTATGTAGCACCATGGGCGCAATCGATGACCAGCTTGAGCCCGGAGAAGTCGGTACTGGTCGGCACGCTGCTCTTGCAGAACTCGATGTAGCGACCGGCCGCATCGTTGATCCGAGATGCCTTGCCCAGTTGTGCCGACTCGACCACAGTCATCGGCGTATCGATCAGCTCCTCGATCATCAGCTCGACCTCGTCGGGAAGCTTGGTTCCGCGACCGGAAAAGAACTTGATGCCGTTGTCGTGATGGGGATTATGCGAGGCGCTGATGACGATGCCGGCCTCGGCATGGAAGGTACGCGTCAGGTAAGCAACCGCTGGCGTCGGCATCGGCCCCAACAGCAACACATCGGCGCCCGCAGCCGACAGCCCCGCCTGCAGCGCCGACTCGAACATGTAGCCCGAAATTCGGGTGTCCTTGCCGATCAGGATGCGGCACTTGCCTTGCTTGCGGAAGGCCATGCCTGCCGCCCAGCCCAGCTTGAGCATGAAATCCGGGGTAATAGGCGCTTGCCCAACATGTCCGCGAATGCCGTCGGTGCCGAAATACTTTCTAGTCATGATGTCTTCCCTACTCTGCCGCCTGCACTGCAGCGATCATTCGAATTACGTCAACCGTCTCGGCCACATCGTGCACCCGCACGATCTGCGCCCCCTTGCTGACGGCCAGGGCCGCCAGCGCAAGGCTGCCATACAGCCGCTCACCCACCGGACGCCCCAGCACGCCACCGATCATGCTCTTGCGCGACACGCCCACCAGCAGCGGACGCCCCAGTCGGTGAAGCTTTTCCATATGCTTGAACAGCACGAGGTTGTGATTCAGCGTCTTGGCAAAGCCGAACCCCGGGTCGAGCACGATGCGCTCTGCCAGAATGCCTGCCGCTGCGCACGCTGCCATTCGCTCACCTAGGAACGACGCAACTTCCGCAGTGATATCGTCATAGCGCGGATCGTCCTGCATATCCCCAGGCTCGCCGCGCATGTGCATGAGACAGACCGGCAAACCGGTGTCGGCCGCTGCGTCCAGCGCACCATCCCGTCGTAGCGAGCGCACGTCGTTGATCAGACCGGCGCCCAGCCGCGCGCACTCGCGGATCACCGCAGGCGTCGAGGTGTTGACCGAGATCACGACATCCAGCTCGCCAGCAATGGCCTCGACAATGGGGGTAACCCGCTCCAGCTCCTCGGTCGGCGAAACCGAACGCGCGCCCGGACGGGTCGACTCCCCCCCCACATCGATCAGCGTAGCCCCTGCTGCAACCATCGCCCGGGCGTGCCGCAATGCGGCATCGCGCTCGGCGAAGCGACCACCATCGGAAAAGGAATCGGGGGTGACATTGAGAATCCCCATGACATGGGGACGGGAAAGATCGAGGACTCGACTGCCGCAGACCAGTCGAGCAGGTGAAGACGAGTTGTTCATTCACAAGCCTTGTACGTTCAGGCCGGACGCCCTGGGCAGGCGATCCACGCCAGCTGCACCACCATGGCACAACGGGGTGGACAATTTACACCAGAAGGGGCGCCTATGCGCCCCTTCTGGATACAGCCTTTTGACAGCCGACCGATGAATGTTCGGTCGACGCTACCCTCAATGCTCCCCGGCGGGACCACCAATCGGCGTCTGCGGACGATTGTCATCCGGCACGGCCGGCGTCCCGGACGTGCCGGTACCGCCACCTTCCCAGTCACGCGGCTCGCGCGGCGGACGGCCCGCCATGATATCGTCGATCTGCGGTGCATCGATGGTTTCGTACTTCATGAGCGCTTCGGCCATCATGTCCAGCTTGTCGCGGTTCTCGGTGAGTATCTGCTTGGCGGTGCCATAGCAGTGATCGATGATGCTGCGCACCTCTTCATCGATCAGCTTGGCGGTCTCGCCGGAAACGTTGGCGTGCTGACTGCCAGCGCTGCGACCGAGGAAGACCTCACCCTCCTCTTCGGCATACATCAGCGGGCCAAGCTTCTCCGACAAGCCCCACTTGGTCACCATGTTCCGCGCCAACTGAGTGGCGCGCATGATGTCGTTGGAAGCGCCAGTAGTGACGCCTTCGAAGCCCAAGGTCATTTCCTCGGCGATTCGACCACCAAACAGCGAGCAGATCTGACTGATCAGTGCGCGCTTCGACAGGCTGTAGCGATCCTCTTCCGGCAGGAACATGGTGACACCCAGCGCCCGCCCGCGAGGAATGATGGAAACCTTGTAGACCGGGTCATGCTCCGGCACCACGCGCCCGACGATGGCGTGCCCAGCCTCGTGATACGCGGTATTGAGTTTCTCTTTCTCGGACATGACCATGGACTTGCGCTCGGCGCCCATCATGATCTTGTCCTTGGCAAGTTCGAACTCGCGCATTTCGACGATGCGCTTGTTGGCCCGCGCAGCGAACAAGGACGCCTCGTTGACCAGGTTGGCCAGGTCCGCACCGGAGAAACCCGGCGTACCGCGGGCGATGACCGCCGGCTCGACGTTCTCGCTGACCGGCACCTTGCGCATGTGCACCTTGAGAATCTGCTCGCGACCGCGGATGTCCGGCAAACCTACGACCACCTGCCGGTCGAAGCGGCCCGGACGCAGTAGCGCCGGATCGAGCACGTCGGGACGGTTGGTAGCCGCGATGACGATGATGCCATCGTTCATCTCGAAGCCATCCATCTCCACCAGCAACTGGTTGAGGGTCTGCTCGCGCTCGTCGTGCCCGCCGCCGAGGCCGGCACCACGGTGACGACCGACCGCGTCGATCTCGTCGATGAAGATGATGCAAGGCGCGTGCTTCTTGGCCTGTTCGAACATGTCGCGGACCCGGCTGGCGCCGACACCGACGAACATCTCGACGAAATCCGAACCCGAGATAGTGAAGAACGGCACCTTCGCCTCACCGGCAATCGCCTTGGCCAGCAGCGTCTTACCAGTACCGGGCGGACCGACCATCAGCACGCCACGCGGAATACGGCCGCCGAGACGCTGGAACTTACCCGGGTCGCGGAGAAACTCCACCAGCTCATGCACTTCTTCCTTGGCCTCGTCGCAACCGGCGACGTCAGCGAAGGTGGTCTTGACCTGATCCTCGGAGAGCAGGCGAGCCTTGCTCTTGCCGAAGCTCATAGGCCCGCCCTTGCCGCCGGCACCGCCCTGCATCTGCCGCATGAAGAACATGAACACGGCGATGATCACCAGGATCGGGAAGCTGGCCACCAGCAGCTGTGTCCAGATGCTCTGCTGCTCAGGCTGCTTGCCCTCGATCAGCACATTGTTGTCGAGCAGATCGCCGATCAGGCCGTTGTCCTGGATCGCAGGGCGAATGGTCTTGAAGGTGTCGCCGTCGCTACGCTTGCCGATGATGACAAAACCATCGACGGTCACGCGCTCCACGCGCCCCTCCTTGACCTGCTCAAGGAAGTCCGAGTAGTTCAGCGTCTGCGGCTCGCTCGGGCTGGAGAAGTTGTTCATCACCGTGACCAGGACGGCGGCGATGATCAGCCACAGGATCAGGTTTTTTGCCATGTCGTTCAAATTAACTACCCTCTGGAGCAAACCCGTGTCCGCGGGCCCGCATGACGGCCGGTTGGTTGCTCGGCCTAACTTACTACACAACGCACTGGAACAGGCAGTCGGTCTGTAACCCCATGAAACAGCCTAGTCCTTGCCGTACGGGGCCGCCCATTGCCGACGCCCGCATGAATAGACCGCGAAACCGGCCTTTTCGCACAAACGGGTCTGTTCGTTCGACACACCCGTAAAGCCACGGACAAGCAGATATTGCGCACTGGAGCGGTCGCGAGACCACCGGGGCTTTGCTTGTCTGCATGCTCTCGAACGCCTGCCGCAACGCTTTCAGGTACGCGTCGAACCCGTATCCTGAAATATCTTGATCAAAAAAACCGAGCCAAATGCAGTATCCGGAGACCGAATCGCGCGCCGGTTCGCAGAAAGCACTGCGTCACGATGGCTGGCAGTCCACACAGCTCTCATATTGGGGCTGCGTTCGCGATCACAAGGCTCCACCAATGACAGACTGGCTACACAGCCTGCCAAACCGATCGCTCACCTGTGCGGCCTTGCACCTCTCGGTTACACTAGCCGCCGTTTTTCAAGGGTTCTGACGCAAGGGTCGAAATATGCCGCTCACCAACGAGCAGAAGAAACAGTACAAGTCCATCGGCCATCATCTGAAACCGGTGCTGATCGTTGCCGAAAACGGGCTGACCGAAGGCGTTCAAGCCGAACTGGAGCGAGCCCTGAACGATCACGAACTGATCAAGATCCAGTTCCGCCTTACCGAGCGCGAAGATCGCCGCGCCCTGATGGAAGAGCTGTGCGCAATCGGAAAATGCGAACTGGTGCAGACCATCGGCAAAATGGCGCTGGTCTATCGCAGGAATCCGAAGCCGAACAAACAGCTGTCGAACATCCATCGCTTCCAGGCGTGAAACCGCTGCGGCAGCAGTCTGCCGCCGTCAGTCATTGCTCTCGCCCGGGAACGGGCTGCAATACCAGCATCAAACCGCCCAGCGCCATCGCCAGAACACTGAAACTGGCCCAGTAGATGGACTCGAACCAGCCGGCATTCATCAAAAGATGAGTGCCGGCCAGGGCCATCACCGCCAGCAGCAGCTGCCCCCGCACATCGCGCCACAAACCGCGAAGACCGACAGACTGGACCAGCACCAGCGCCTGCAGCGCCGCGCAGAACGCGGCGAAGCCGACCATCAGAGGACGCAGACTCCCGGCGACTTCCTCGACCAGCAGCGGTGCCAGGCCGATCCGGCCGAGCGCAGGCAGCACCAGAAACTGCAGCAACCATAGGCCGCCGACCCAGAAGGTCTGGGTCAGCTGCCAGGTGATGAAGCCGGCGCGCGCGGGTTGCCGATCAGATATGGCGGACTTCGACAATCTCGTACTCGATCAGTCCGCTGGGCGTCTTGACCGCCACCACATCGCCTTCTTCCTTGCCGATCAGCGCACGCGCGATCGGTGAACTCACCGACAGCTTGCCCTGTTTGATATCGGCTTCGTCGTCACCGACGATCTGATAGGTCACCTGCTCGTCCGTCTCGACGTTGGCGATGTCCACGGTGGTACCGAAGATCACCTTGCCGGTCGGTGCGATGCTGGCGATGTCGATGACCTGGGCATTCTGCAGGCGACCTTCGATGTCGCGGATGCGTGCCTCGACCATCCCCTGCTGCTCGCGCGCCGCGTGGTACTCGGCGTTCTCCTTGAGGTCACCCAGCTCACGCGCCTCGGCGATGGCCTGGGTGATCTGCGGGCGCAGCACGGTTTTCAGATGTTTGAGCTCTTCTTCCAGGGCGCGAGCGCCCTGGATGGTCATGGGGAATTTTGTCATGCCTTGATTCCTGCATGGAGATCCTGCAAGCGGCGCACGGTCTTCTCGGGACCGAACTTGAGCGCCTCACAGATCGCCTGACCACCCGCGATGGTGGTGGTGATGCAGATCTTGTGTTGCAGGGCGTTGCGACGAATGGAATACGAATCGGCGATGGACTGACGCCCTTCGGTGGTGTTGATGATCAGCGTGACCTCGTCATTCTTGATCATGTCGACCACGTGCGGACGGCCTTCGGTCACCTTGTTCACGCGACGCACCGGCAGCCCGGCTGCCTCGATGATACGCGCCGTGCCAGCGGTGGCAACGACCTCGAAGCCGAGACCAACCAGATCACGTGCGACCTGTTCGACGTAGGGCTTGTCGTCTTCGCGCACGCTGAGGAAGGCGCAGCCGGAGGTCGGCAGGATTTCACTGGCACCCAGCTGGGCCTTGGCGAAGGCTTCGGCGAAGCTGTCGCCGACACCCATCACCTCGCCGGTGGACTTCATTTCCGGGCCGAGAATGGTATCGACACCCGGGAATTTGGCGAACGGGAACACCGCTTCCTTGACGCTGAAATAGGTCGGGATGATCTCGCGGGTGAAGCCGACCTCGGCCAGGCTCTTGCCCGCCATGACGCGCGCAGCGACCTTGGCCAGCGACTCGCCGATGCACTTGGAGACGAACGGCACGGTACGCGAGGCGCGCGGGTTGACCTCGAGCACGTAGATGTCCTCGCCCTGCACGGCCATCTGCACGTTCATCAGACCGACCACGTCGAGCTCCAGGGCCATCTTGCGCACCTGCTCGCGGATCTCCTCCTGGATGTGCTGCGGCAGCGAGTAGGCCGGCAGCGAGCAGGCCGAATCGCCGGAGTGCACGCCGGCCTGTTCGATGTGCTGCATGATGCCGCCAATCACTACCGTCTCGCCGTCGCAGACGGCGTCGACGTCCACTTCGATGGCGCAGTTGAGGAAGTGGTCCAGCAGCACCGGGCTGTCGTTGGACACCTGCACCGCCTCGCGCATGTAGCGCTTGAGCTCTTCTTCCTCGTAGACGATTTCCATCGCGCGACCGCCCAGCACGTAGGACGGGCGCACCACCAGCGGATACCCGATGGCCTTGGAGGCAGCGATGGCTTCTTCTTCGCTGCGTGCAGTGGCGTTCTGCGGCTGGCGCAGGTTCAGGCGGTGCACCATCTGCTGGAAACGCTCACGGTCTTCGGCGCGGTCGATGGCATCCGGGCTGGTGCCGATGATCGGCACGCCGGCTTCTTCCAGGGCGCGGCAGATCTTCAGCGGCGTCTGACCGCCGTACTGCACGATCACACCCTTGGGCTGCTCGACGCGAACGATCTCCAGCACGTCTTCCAGGGTCACCGGCTCGAAGTACAGGCGGTCGGAGGTGTCGTAATCGGTGGAGACGGTCTCCGGGTTGCAGTTGACCATGATGGTCTCGTATCCGTCTTCACGCATGGCCAGCGCGGCATGCACGCAGCAGTAGTCGAACTCGATACCCTGACCGATACGGTTGGGGCCGCCGCCGAGGATCATGATCTTCTCGCGGCTCGACGGGTTGGCCTCGCACTCTTCCTCGTAGGTCGAATACATGTAAGCCGTGTCGGTGGCGAACTCGGCGGCGCAGGTGTCGACGCGCTTGTAGACCGGCAGCACCTTGAGCTTGTGGCGATGGCTACGCAGGTTTTTTTCGGTGACGCCGAGCAGCTTGGCCAGACGGGCATCGGAGAAACCCTTGCGCTTGAGCTTGTACATCAGGTCACGGTCGATGCTGGACAGGCCGAGCGTCTTGACCTGCTCCTCGTCCTTGACCAGGTCTTCGATCTGCACCAGGAACCACGGATCGATGTTGGTCAGGGCGAACACGTCTTCGACGCTCTTGCCGGCGCGGAAGGCATCGGCCACGAACCAGATGCGGTCGGCGCCCGGCACGGTCAGCTCGCGCTTGAGGGTGCTCTCGGCCTCGGCATCGGCCAGGTTCAGCTTCGGATCGAAACCGGTGGCGCCGACTTCCAGACCGCGCAGGGCTTTCTGCATGGACTCCTGGAAGGTGCGACCGATGGCCATGACCTCACCGACCGATTTCATCTGGGTGGTCAGGCGGGCATCGGCCTTGGGGAATTTCTCGAAGGCGAAGCGCGGCACCTTGGTCACGACATAGTCGATCGCCGGCTCGAACGATGCCGGGGTGCGACCACCGGTGATGTCATTGGACAATTCGTCGAGGGTGTAGCCGACGGCCAGCTTGGCGGCGATCTTGGCGATCGGGAACCCGGTGGCCTTGGAGGCCAGTGCAGAGGAACGCGACACGCGCGGGTTCATCTCGATCACGACCATGCGCCCGGTGTTCGGGCAGATGCCGAACTGCACGTTGGAACCGCCAGTTTCCACGCCGATCTCACGCAGCACCGCCAGCGAGGCGTTGCGCATGATCTGGTATTCCTTGTCGGTCAGGGTCTGCGCCGGGGCTACGGTGATGGAGTCGCCGGTGTGGACGCCCATCGGATCGAAGTTCTCGATGGAGCAGACGATGATGCAGTTGTCCTTCTTGTCACGGACCACCTCCATCTCGTATTCCTTCCAGCCGATCAGCGACTCGTCGATCAGCAGTTCGCTGGTCGGAGACAGATCCAGACCGCGGGCACAGATCTCTTCGAACTCTTCACGGTTGTAGGCGATGCCGCCACCGGTACCGCCCATGGTGAACGACGGACGGATGATGCAGGGGAAGCCGACCTTGTCGAGAACCGCGTAGGCCTCTTCCATGTTGTGCGCAATGCCGGATTCCGGGCAGGCCAGGCCGATATTCTTCATCGCCTTGTCGAAGCGCGAACGGTCTTCGGCCTTGTCGATGGTGTCGGCGTTGGCACCGATCATCTCGACACCGAACTTCTCCAGCACACCGTGCTTTTCCAGGTCCAGCGCGCAGTTCAGCGCCGTCTGGCCGCCCATGGTCGGCAGCAACGCGTCGGGGCGCTCCTTCTCGATGATCTTGGCCACGGTGGCCCACTTGATCGGCTCGATGTAGGTGGCGTCGGCCATGGCCGGGTCGGTCATGATGGTGGCCGGATTGGAGTTCACCAGGATGACGCGGAAGCCTTCTTCCTTCAGCGCCTTGCACGCCTGGGCACCGGAATAGTCGAACTCGCAGGCCTGGCCGATGACGATGGGGCCAGCGCCGAGGATGAGGATGCTTTTGATATCTGTACGTTTTGGCATATTCGTTACTCGAATCCTTGGGTCAGTCGGCGAGTCATCTTGAGAGCTACTGCGCGCCGCCTGGGCTGCGTTGCGCGGTACTCACTTCCTCGCCGTACTACCTGTACTGTCTCGTCGTTGCGTTCCGGGCGCCTTGCCCAGACCGCGCTCGCTACACTCTCAAGGCGACTCGTTTACTGTCGCTTGGCCATGGCTTCGATGAAACGGTCGAACAGTGGCGCGACGTCGTGCGGGCCCGGGCTCGCCTCGGGATGGCCCTGGAAGCTGAAGGCGTCCTTGTCGGTACGCTCGATGCCCTGCAGGGTGCCGTCGAACAGCGACTTGTGCGTAGCGCGCACATTGGCCGGCAGGCTGGCTTCGTCCACGGCGAAACCGTGGTTCTGACTGGTGATCATCACCATGCCGGTCTTCAGATCCTGTACCGGATGGTTCGCGCCGTGGTGGCCATTGGGCATCTTCACGGTCTTGGCGCCGGAGGCCAGGGCCAGCAACTGATGGCCGAGGCAGATGCCGAACACCGGGATGTCGGTTTCGAGCACCTCCTGAATCGCCTTGATCGCGTAGTCGCACGGCTCGGGGTCACCCGGGCCGTTGGCCAGGAAGATGCCGTCCGGGTTCAGCGCCAAGGCTTCGCTGGCTGGCGTCTGCGCCGGCAGCACGGTGACGCGGCAACCGCGGGCGACCAGCATGCGCAGGATGTTGTACTTCACGCCATAGTCGAAGGCGACGACGTGATAGGGCAGCTCGCTGGCCGGGATCTCGGCATGCGCGTCGTCCTTCAGGCACCAGACACTGGAACGCCACTCGTAACGCTCCTTCACGCTGACTTCCTTGGCCAGGTCCATGCCCTTCAGGCCGGGGAAGCTGCGCGCCAGCTCCAGCGCCTTCTCTTCGGTCGCGTCGGCGCCAGCCAGGATGCAGCCGTTCTGCGCACCTTTCTCGCGCAGGATACGGGTCAGGCGACGGGTATCGATGCCGGCGATGGCAACGGTGCCGTTGGCCTTGAGGTAATCGGGCAGTGATTGCTTGTTGCGCCAGTTGCTGGAAATCAACGGCAGGTCGCGAATGACCAGACCAGCGGCCCAGACTTTCCAGGACTCGGCGTCTTCCGGCGTGGTGCCGGTGTTACCGACATGGGGATAGGTGAGGGTAACGATCTGCTTGGCGTAGGAGGGATCGGTGAGGATTTCCTGATAGCCGGTCATGGCGGTGTTGAACACCACCTCACCAATGGTTTGCCCATCGGCGCCGATGGATTCGCCGCGAAAGATGCTGCCATCGGCAAGGGCCAGAATGGCTGGCGTAAGGGCTGGCTTAGTCAAGAGACCTCCCGTAGATCAAGGCTGGAGCAGACGCAGATTGTAAAAAAGCGGGATGACGTGTGAAGGTCATCCCGCTTTTTGTTTGATTCATTTCTGCGCAACTTTTAGTGGACACACTAAAGCGGGAAGCTTACACAAAACCGCCTTTCCGGTCCAGCCGAAATAGCCGGCCAGCGCACCCGAACGGGGCACAGGGCAACCGGTGCGCGCAGCGAATCATTTCAGGCCGAGCACGTCCTGCATGTCGTAGAGCCCTGCCGGCTTCTCATCCAACCACAGCGCGGCGCGCACCGCCCCCTTGGCGAAGGTCATGCGACTGGAGGCCTTGTGGGTGATCTCGACGCGCTCGCCATCGGCGGCGAACAGCACGGTATGGTCGCCCACGACGTCCCCGGCACGCACAGTCGCGAAGCCGATGGTCGCGCGCGCCCGCGCACCGGTCTGACCTTCGCGACCATAGACGGCAACCTTCTGCAGATCGCGCCCGAGCGCCTCGGCCACCACCTCCCCCATGCGCAGCGCGGTGCCGGACGGCGCATCAACCTTGTGCCGGTGATGCGCCTCGATGATCTCGATATCCACATCGTCACCCAGCACGCGCGCCGCGGTATCCAGCAGCTTGAGGCACAGATTGACGCCAACGCTGAAGTTGGCGGCGAAGACGATCGGGATCTCTCTGGCCGCCACCACCAGGCGCTCCTTCTCTTCCGGCGAAAAGCCGGTGGTACCGATCACCATGGCCTTGCCGGCGCGGCGGCAAACCTCCAGGTTCTTCAGCGTCACCGAAGGGTGAGTGAAGTCGATCAGCACGTCGAACTCGTCGACAGCCTTGCCGACATCTCCCGTCAGCGGCACGCCCAGCCGCCCGATGGCGGCCAGTTCGCCGGCATCGGCACCCACCAGGGTACTGTCCGGCCGATCGATGGCAGCGGTCAGACCGGCGACGCCGCCAGTCTGCTGCACCGCCTCGATCAGCGTCTTGCCCATGCGCCCGGCGGCGCCCGTCACTGCAATACGTCGCATAGCATCAGCTCCAAGCTGCAAGCCGGAAACCGAGCGCGAGGCCGATGCACCAGGCACCGGACCTCAAGCCCTCAGCTCGACTCAAACATCACCGAAAAAGCGCTTCACACCCTCGAACCAGCCGCTGGCCTTGGGTGAATGGGAGGTGTCGCCCTGTAGCGTGCCGCGGAACTCCTCGAGCATCTCGCGCTGGCGCTTGCTCAGGTTGACCGGCGTTTCGACCACGACGCGACACATCAGGTCGCCCGCCGCACCACCGCGCACCGGCGCTACACCCTTGCCCCGCAGACGGAACTGCTTGCCGGTCTGGGTGCCTTCTGGGATTTTCAGCTTGACCCGGCCATCCAGCGTCGGCACCTCGAGCTCACCGCCCAGCGCCGCATCGGCGAAGCTGATCGGCACCTCGCAGTACAGATGCTTGCCGTCACGCTGGAAGATCGCGTGCTCGCGCACGTTGACCACCACGTAGAGGTCGCCCGCCGGCCCGCCCTGGGTTCCGGCCTCGCCCTCGCCGGTGAGGCGGATGCGGTCGCCGGTATCCACGCCTGGCGGCACCTTGACCGAGAGCGTCTTCTGCTCTTCGACGCGGCCCTGGCCGTGGCAGCTGCCACAGGGGTCGGAAATCATCTTGCCGCTGCCATGGCAACGCGGACAGGTCTGCTGTACCGAGAAGAAGCCCTGCTGCATGCGCACCTGACCGATGCCGCCGCAGGTGGTACAGGTCACCGGGCTGGTGCCCTTCTTTGCCCCGGAGCCATCGCAGGTCTTGCACTCGACCAGGGTCGGCACGCGGATGGTCACCGTGGTGCCGCGCACGGCTTCTTCCAGATCCAGCTCCAGCGTGTAGCGCAGGTCGCTGCCGCGCTGAGCGCCACCGCGGGAGCCGCCACGACCGCCACTGAAGAAGTCGCTGAATACATCGCCGAAGATGTCGGAGAAGTTGGCGCCGCCGTAACCGGCTCCGCCTGCCCCGGCGCCCATCTGCGGATCGACGCCGGCGTGCCCGTACTGATCGTAGGCAGCCCGCTTGCTCGGGTCGGAAAGCACCTCGTAGGCCTCGTTGGCCTCCTTGAAGGCTTCCTCCGCCGCCTTGTCACCCGGATTGCGGTCGGGGTGATGCTTCATGGCGAGGCGGCGGTAAGCCTTTTTCAGCTCCGCCTCGCTGGCACCGCGCTCAACGCCCAGCACCTCGTAAAAATCGCGTTTGGCCATAACTATCCTGAACCCTCAATTTCATGCCTTCCAGACACGCCGACGCGGGAGCAAGCCCCCGCGTGGCGGTCTTGCCCGCCCCGACGACGTCGAGGGCGGGCTGGAGCGGAAGCAAGCCGGGGCTTACTTGTTGTCCTTGACCTCTTCGAACTCGGCATCGACCACGTCGTCGCCCGGCTTCGCCTGCTCACCTGCGGGCTGACCTTCACCGGCCTGAGCCTGCTCGGCGTACATCTTCTGCGCAACCGGAGTGGAAGCCTGGGACACCGCAGCGATCTTCGCTTCGATCGCAGCCTTGTCGTCGCCCTTGATGGCCAGCTCCAGCTCGCCGAGCGCCTTCTCGATCGCAGCCTTGTCATCGTCGCTGGCCTTGTCGCCGGCTTCGGTGAGCATCTTGCGAGTGGCGTGCACCAGCTGATCGCCCTGGTTGCGTGCGGTAGCCAGCTCCTCGAACTTGCGGTCTTCCTCGGCATTGGCCTCGGCGTCGCGCACCATCTGCTCGATTTCCTCCTCCGACAGACCGGAGTTGGCCTTGATCACGATGGACTGCTGCTTGCCAGTGGCCTTGTCCTTGGCAGACACGTGCAGGATGCCGTTGGCGTCAATATCGAAGGTGACTTCGATCTGCGGCATGCCGCGCGGGGCCGGCGGAATCTCGGCCAGATCGAAGCGACCCAGCGACTTGTTCTGCGCAGCCTGCTTACGCTCACCCTGCAGCACGTGAATGGTCACGGCGCTCTGGTTGTCGTCGGCAGTGGAGAACACCTGCGACTTCTTGGTCGGGATGGTGGTGTTCTTCTCGATCAGCGGAGTCATCACGCCGCCCAGCGTCTCGATACCCAGGGTCAGCGGGGAAACGTCGAGCAGCAGCACGTCCTTGACGTCGCCCGCCAGCACGGCGCCCTGGATGGCAGCACCCATGGCCACGGCTTCGTCCGGGTTGACGTCCTTGCGCGCCTCCTTGCCGAAGAACTCGGCGACCTTCTGCTGCACCAGCGGCATGCGGGTCTGGCCACCGACCAGGATCACGTCATTGATCTTCGACACATCGATGCCGGCATCCTTCAGCGCGATGCGGCACGGCTCGATGGTGCGCTCGACCAGATCCTCGACCAACGACTCCAGCTTGGCGCGGGAGATCTTCACGTTCAGGTGCTTCGGGCCGGACGCGTCAGCCGTGATGTACGGCAGGTTGACGTCGGTCTGCTGGCTCGAGGACAGCTCGATCTTGGCCTTCTCGGCAGCTTCCTTCAGGCGCTGCATGGCCAGCGGGTCGCCCTTGAGGTTCATGCCGGTTTCTTTCTTGAATTCGTCGACGAGGTAGTCGATCAGGCGGATGTCGAAGTCTTCGCCACCGAGGAAGGTGTCACCATTGGTAGCCAGCACCTCGAACTGGTGCTCGCCGTCGACCTCGGCGATCTCGATCACCGACACGTCGAAGGTACCGCCACCCAGGTCATAGACAATCACGGTGTGGTCGCCCTTGGCCTTGTCCATGCCATAGGCCAGCGCGGCCGCGGTCGGCTCGTTGATGATGCGCTTGACGTCCAGACCGGCGATGCGACCGGCGTCCTTGGTAGCCTGACGCTGGCTGTCGTTGAAGTAGGCCGGCACGGTGATGACCGCTTCGGTGACCGGCTCGCCCAGGTAATCCTCGGCGGTCTTCTTCATCTTCTTCAGCACTTCGGCAGAAATCTGCGGAGGCGCCATCTTCTGGCCCTTCACTTCCACCCAGGCATCACCGTTATCGGCCTTGACGATGGTGTAGGGCACCATCTTGATGTCCTTCTGCACGACATCTTCTTCGAAACGGCGGCCGATCAGGCGCTTGACCGCGTACAGAGTGTTCTGCGGGTTGGTGACTGCCTGGCGCTTGGCCGACTGACCGACCAGCGTCTCGCCATCGTTGGTGTAGGCGATGATGGACGGCGTGGTGCGTCCGCCTTCGGCGTTCTCGATGACCTTGACGTTGCCGTTTTCCATGATGGAGACACAGGAGTTGGTGGTCCCCAGGTCGATACCGATGATCTTGCCCATTTAATTCGCTCTCCAAATTTCGATTGATCCGCGCCTGTCTACCGGCTGCGGGTAACACAAAAACGCTTGGCTACCAGATGGGGATGGGTATGCCGATTTCAAGCCTTCTCATCGATAGAAGGCGGCGCGTCGGCGGGCGCCTTGCTGACCACGACCATCGCCGGACGCAACAGGCGCCCGTTGAGCAGATAACCTTTCTGGAACACCTTGAGCACGCTGCCCGGCTCGACGTGAGTGCTCTCCTCCATCGCCATGGCCTGGTGATGCTCGGGATTGAACGGCTCGCCGTGCGGATCCAGCTGCTCCAGCTGATGACGGGCCAGGGTGTCGAGCAGCAGCTTGAGGGTGAGCTCGACGCCTTCGCGCATCGGCTTGACCGCCTCGTCATCCGGGTTCGACAGCTCCAGACCGCGCTCCAGGCTGTCGGCGACGGCCAGCAGGTCACCGGCGAACTTTTCCAGCGCGAACTTGTGCGCCTTCTCGACATCCTGCTCGGCACGCCGACGGATGTTCTGCAGCTCTGCCGCCACGCGCAGCGACTGATCCTGCGCGGCCGCCAGCTGCTCCTCCAGCGATTGCACGCGGGCGGCCAGATCCTCGGCTACGTCTGCTTGCGATTGCTCTGGCGTTTCCGGGTTCTGGTTATCCAGGTTCTGCTCGTCGGCCATGGGTCCTCCTCTCAGTACGATCAGCGGGCAGCAAGCCCGCGCTTGTGCCGCTATATGGGGGCGCGAAAACCGGCTTCAAGGGTATGCGGCGATGTGCAGCGGGCGAAATGACGAGCGACCGCACATTCATCCTTCTGCGCTTGTGGGCAGCAGGAAAACCACTGTATAAATAGCCAGCCACGCAAAATCGGGAGCCTTGCCATGCTGGTTCATCTGTCGGTTCACAACTACGCCATCGTCGAACACCTGGACCTCGAGCTGAAACGCGGCATGAGCGTGATCAGCGGTGAAACCGGCGCGGGCAAATCGATCATGCTCGATGCCCTCGGCCTGACCCTCGGCGACCGGGCCGACAGCAGCGTGGTGCGCATCGGTGCGGACAAGGCCGACATCCTCGCCAGCTTCGACCTGGACGACATCCCCGACGCCCGCGCCTGGCTGGCCGAACGCGACATGGACAGCGAAGGCCCCTGCATCCTGCGCCGAGTGATCACCGCCGAGGGCCGCTCGCGCGGCTACATCAATGGCACACCCTGCCCGCAGGGTGACCTCAAGGCGCTGGGCGAACTGCTGATCGACATTCACAGCCAGCACGAGCACCAGTCGCTGCTCAAGACCGACACCCATCGGCGCCTGCTCGACGAGTACAGCGGCAGCCAGGACCTGGCGCGCCAGGTGCAACTGGCCGCGCAGCGCTGGCGGCAGACGCGCCAGACCCTGGAACGACTGAGCAACAGCAGCGACGAGCAGCGCGCACGCCACCAGCTGCTCAGCTATCAGTTGGAAGAGCTGGAGAATCTCGCGCTCGGCGAGCACGAGCTGGAGCAGCTCGAACAGGAACACAAGAACCTGGCCAACGCCGAGCAGCTGCTCGGCGCCTGCCGCCAGGTCATGGAGCTGTGCAGCGAGAGTGATGCAGGCAACGTGCTCTCCGCCCTGACCAGCAGCCTGCAGCGGCTGACCGCCTTCCAGAATCAGCCGCAGGCGCTGAGCGAGGCGGTCAACCTGCTCGCCAGCGCGCAAATCCAGGTCGAAGAGGCGATCGGTGAGCTCAATCGCTTCGTCGACCATTTCGACGCCGATCCGGAACGCCAGCAGATGCTGGAGGAGCGCCTGGACACCATCTACACCCTGGCGCGCAAGCACCGCGTACAACCGAGCGAACTGCCCAACCTGCACCAGCAGCTGCTGGAAGAACTGGAAGGCCTCAATGCCGATGACGAAGCGGTCGAGCGCCTCGGCGAAGAGCTGGCCGCCTACGCTCGCCACTACGAGGAGAAAGCCGGCGAACTGAGCTGCAACCGTCAGGCTGCCGCCGAAGAACTGGCGAGCGCGGTCGAGGCAGAAATCCAGCGCCTGGGCATGCCCGGCGGGCGCTTCAGCGTACAGCTCAAGCCGGCAGCAGAAGGCGAGTACATGCCCTACGGCCTGGAACAGGTGGAGTTCCTGGTCAGCGCCAACCCTGGCCAGCCACTGCGCCCGCTGGCCAAGGTCGCGTCGGGCGGCGAGCTGTCACGGATCAGCCTGGCGATCCAGGTGATCACGGCACAAACCTCGCGCGTGCCGACGCTGGTGTTCGACGAAGTCGATGTCGGCATCGGCGGCCCCACTGCGGAAATCGTCGGCCAGCTCCTGCGCCGCCTCGGCGAGCGCGGCCAGGTCCTGACCGTCACGCACCTGCCGCAGGTGGCTGCGCAAGGACACCACCACCTGTTCGTGCACAAGGCCCGCGACACCGACGAAACCCGCACGGCGGTTACCGAACTGGACCAGGCGGGGCGCGTCGAGGAGATCGCCCGGATGCTGGGCGGCGTCGACCTGACGGAACAATCCCTGGCTCATGCCCGGCAGATGGTCACCTCCGCACAGGCCTGAACGCCAGAGCGGCATAAAAAAGGCGGCCCATGGCCGCCTTTTCAACATCTGTTGAGGATCAGTCCTTCTTGCGCACGTAGAGCACCAGGTTGTGATCCACCAGCTCATAGCCGTGACGCTTGACGATTTCTTTCTGCAGTTTTTCGATTTCCTGGTCGAAGAACTCGATGACATCGCCCGTATCGACGCAGACCATGTGGTCGTGATGCCCGCTATCGGCCAGCTCGAAGACGGCATGACCACCATCGAAGTTGTGCCGAACTACCAGGCCGGCCGCCTCGAACTGGGTCAGCACACGATAGACAGTCGCCAGACCGACATCCTCGCCCGCCTCCATCAACGCCTTGTAGACGTCCTCGGCGCTCATGTGTCGACGGTCGGTCGTATCCAGCATCTGCAGGATCTTGACCCGCGGCAGCGTTACCTTGAGACCTGCTTTACGTAGTTCGCTATTTTCAACCATGGTTGGCTTTCTCGCTGCTGCTGTTTCGCAGCCTCCTTCAATACGGGTATGATCCGGGTTCTTTGCCCAGCCAAGATAGTGGAAGTCACCCACCGATGCAAAACACCAAGCTCATGCTGGCCAGCCTCACCCTCGTGGGTCTGTTCGCACTCGCCGGTTGTTCATTTCCCGGGGTTTACAAGGTCGACATTCAACAGGGCAATGTCGTCACGCAGGACATGATAGACCAGTTGCGGCCTGGAATGACCCGCCAGCAGGTGCGGTTTATCATGGGCAACCCGCTGATCACCGACACTTTCCATCCCAACCGCTGGGATTATCTGTACAGCATTCAGCCCGGCGGCAGTCAGCGCCAGCAGGAGCGCGTGAGCCTGGTGTTCAATGCCAACGACCAGCTGGCCGGCCTGGCAGGCGATTTCATGCCTGGCGTCAGCCGTGACGAACAGATCCTCGGTCGCCAACCCCAGGCGCCGAGCGCGCCCGCAGCCACGCCCCGCCAACCGGAAGAACGTCCGGCGCCGGGATCGCTGCTGGAGCAGATTCAGCGCGAAGTGGACGAAGCGGAAGCCGTTCCGGTACCGATTCCAGAACCACTGGAAACCGAATGAAAAAACGCCCGGCGAGTCCGGGCGTTTTGCTATCTAGTGTTCAAGCATCCTCAGCCTTGTTTTTCGCCGCTTTCGCCGCACGCTGCTTGCGGACTTCCTTCGGATCGGCGATCAGCGGTCGGTAGATCTCAACGCGCTCGCCCTCTTCCAGCACCCGCTCTTCAGGCTTGGGCACGGCCTTGCCGAAGATTCCCAACGGCGCGCTGGCGAGATCGAGACCGGGAAAATGCGCATCCAGCCCGGAACGCAGCGCGGCCTCGCGGACGGTAGTGCCGGCAGGCACCGTCATCTGTAGCAGCTTCTGCTTGTCGGCCAGCGCATACACCACTTCGACGGCAATCGATGACTTATCCATAGAGCTGTTTCGCTCGCTCGCAAAAGGCGTCCACCAGGGTATTGGCGGCCTGATTGAACAGCGGACCAAGCGTCGCCTTGACCAGCGGCCCGGCGTAATCGAAGGTCAGATCGAGGCTGATCTTGCAGGCCTTCTCGCCCAGCGCCTTGAACTCCCAGATGCCGTGCAGGTGACTGAACGGCCCTTCTTCCAATGTCATTTCGATGCGCTTGCCAATTTCCAACGCATTGCGCGTCATGAACCGCTGGCTGAGCCCGGCCTTGGCCACCGTCATGCTGGCGTGCATCTCGGTCTCGCTGCTGGAGAGCACCTCGGTCGCAGAGCACCAGGGCAGGAACTGCGGATAACTGGCTACGTCGTTGACCATGTCGAACAGCGCGTGCGCGGGGTAAGGCAGCAGCGCGGAACGTTGAATGTGCGTCGTCATGCGGACCTTCTACGTCGTCGTTTCATTGCGCGCCATCCGAACGTCGGCGCAGCCAGCCCGCGACCACGACTTCGACCTTTGCCGAAGTCGCTCAGCGCAAAGCGGGGCACATTGTCGGGGATTAACGGCTGCCCCTCAAGTTTCTGCCGCCAACGCTCCTGCAGGTTGTCGCCAGCCGCAACGGGACTCCCTATAATGCCGCCCCTATGGCCAAACAGAAGAAGCAGTCCCCCGGGACCATCGCGCTGAACAAGAAAGCGCTACACGATTACTTCATCGAGCAGAAGTTCGAGGCCGGCCTCGTCCTTGCCGGCTGGGAAGTGAAAAGCCTGCGCGCCGGCAAGGCGCAGCTGGTGGACAGCTACGTGCTGCTCAAGGATGGCGAAGCCTGGCTGATGGGCGCGCACATCACCCCGCTGACGAGCGCCAGCACCCATGTCATCGCCGACCCAACCCGTACCCGCAAGCTGCTGCTGAACAAGCGCGAGCTGGGCAAGCTGTTCGGCGCCGTGCAGCAGAAGGGCTATGCCTGCGTAGCGCTGTCGCTGTACTGGAAGAAGCACATGATCAAGTGCGAGATCGCCCTGGCCAAGGGCAAGAAGGAATTCGACAAGCGCCACACCGAGAAAGAACGCGATTCCGATCGGGAAATCCAGCGCGCCATGCGCACCAAGGGCAAGGACGACTGATCAGCTCCGGGCGGAGCGCCCACCGCCTCGCCCGCCAACCCCGCAGCACCCATCACCCCGCCTTTTGCGATGCCCCCACTCTCTCCTGCCGGCGCTGCGCGCGCGCCAGCCGCTGGGCTTCCTGCTGGCCTTCGGCAAGCACCTCCTGCACATAGTTGATGTGCCGATGGATGACGTCGCGCGCCTCCACCGCACGCCGCGCCATGATCGCCTCGTACAGCTCGCGATGCTGGCTCATCAGCATGTCGCGGGTCTCGTCGCGCAGGGCGTACATACCGCCGATATTGGTCACCACGTTGCGCTTGAGCAGATCGAATAGGCCGCGAATGGTGTGCAGCAGCACCGCGTTGTGACTGGCCTCGGCAATCGCCAGGTGGAACTGCGCGTCAGCCGCGCCCTCTTCCGCGCGAGTCACCTTGCCCTCACGGGCATAGCAATCCTGCAGTGCCGAGAAGGCCTCCGTGAGTCGCTTCTGATCCACCTCGGTTGCACGCAGCGCCGCATAGTACGCGCAGCTGCCCTCCAGGGTATGCCGGAACTCCAGCAGGTCGCGCTGGGCATCGCTGTTGTTTTCCAGCAGGTGCAGCAACGGGTCGCTGAAGGTGGAGCCCAGCGACTCGGCGACGAAGGTGCCGCCACCGTGCCGGCTGATCAGCAGGCCCTTGGCCGCAAGCTTCTGGATCGCCTCGCGCAGAGAGGGGCGCGACACCCCGAAGCGCTCGGCCAGCACCCGTTCGGCCGGCAGTCGCTCACCGGCCTTGAGGGTGCCCTCCAGAATCATGGTTTCCAACTGCGCGACGATGTCGTCGGCCAGCCGCCGCTGACGCACCATGCCCACGTCCATACCCACCTCAGAAATGGTCTTACCAGTCGGAGAATGCTAGCCGTCGGCCCAAAGCCACACAAGGCCGTCGGCTGCGACCAAAGTCTATGCCCGCCTGATTGACGCTCCCAGACGCAGCTCTTACGCTGGCCATTCGCTTCTGTTAATTGGTCTTACCACTTTACAGGAGCAACTAACAATAAGAGGACTCAGCATGAGATCTGTGCACAACAACTATTCCACGGTCCGCTCAGGGCCCCATCTGAATCGAACCGTAGGGGACGCCTGACATGTCCAACGGACTGCTCGCACTTTTCGCTTTCACTCCCATTCTGCTCGCGGCCGTGATGCTGATCGGCCTGCGCTGGCCCGCCAGCCGCGCCATGCCGCTGGTCTACCTGTTCACCGCGGCCATCGGCCTGTTCGTCTGGGACATGAGCTTCAACCGGATCATCGCATCCACGCTGCAGGGCCTGGTGATCACGCTCGGTCTGTTGTGGATCATCTTCGGCGCGATCCTGCTGCTGAACACGCTGAAGCACTCCGGGGGCATCACCGCCATCCGCGCCGGCTTCACCACCATCAGCCCCGACCGCCGCATCCAGGCCATCATCATCGCCTGGCTGTTCGGTTGCTTCATCGAAGGTGCCTCCGGCTTCGGCACCCCGGCGGCAATCGCTGCACCGCTGCTGGTCGCGGTCGGCTTTCCGGCAATGGCCGCGGTGCTGCTCGGCATGCTGGTACAGAGTACCCCGGTTTCCTTCGGCGCCGTCGGCACCCCGATCGTGGTGGGCATCAACAGCGGCCTGGACACCGCCACCATCGGCGCGCAACTGACCGCCCAGGGCTCCAGCTGGAGCATCTTCCTGCAGCAGATCACCAGCAGCGTAGCGATCACCCATGCCATCGTCGGCACCGTCATGCCGCTGGTCATGGTGCTGATGCTGACGCGCTTTTTCGGCAAGGAAAAAAGCTGGAAAGCCGGCTTCGAAGTGCTGCCGTTCGCGATCTTCGCCGGTCTGGCCTTCACCCTGCCCTATGCCGCCACCGGCATCTTCCTCGGCCCGGAATTCCCGTCGCTGCTCGGCGGCCTGGTAGGCCTGGCGATCGTCACCACCGCGGCACGCTTCAAGTTCCTGACGCCGAAGACCACTTGGGACTTCGCCGACGCCAAGGAATGGCCGGCCGAGTGGCTCGGCACCATCGAGATGAAGCTGGACGACATCGCCGCTCGCCCGATGAGCGCGTTCCGTGCCTGGCTGCCCTACGTACTGGTCGGCGCGCTGCTGGTGATCAGCCGCGTGTTCCCGCAGGTGGGCGCCGCGCTGAAATCGGTCTCCGTTGCCTTCGCCAACATCCTTGGTGAGGCCGGCATCAATGCGGGCATCGAGCCGCTGTACCTGCCCGGCGGCATTCTCGTCGCGGTGGTGCTGATCACCTTCTTCCTGCACGGCATGCGTGCCGCCGAACTCAAGGCAGCGGTGAAGGAGTCCAGCAGCGTACTGCTGAGCGCCGGATTCGTTCTGCTGTTCACCGTGCCGATGGTGCGCATCCTGATCAACTCCGGCGTCAACGGCGCCGAACTGGCCAGCATGCCGATCGTCATGGCGCGCTATGTCGCGGACAGCGTAGGCGGTATCTACCCGCTGCTGGCGCCATCGGTCGGCGCGCTGGGCGCCTTCTTGGCCGGCTCCAACACCGTCAGCAACATGATGTTCAGCCAGTTCCAATTCGGTGTCGCACAGTCCCTGGGGATTTCCGGCGCGATGGTCGTCGCCACCCAGGCGGTCGGTGCCGCGGCGGGCAACATGGTCGCGATCCACAACGTGGTCGCCGCCTCCGCCACCGTCGGCCTGCTCGGCCGCGAAGGCTCCACGTTGCGCAAGACCGTATGGCCTACGCTGTACTATGTGCTCTTCACCGGGGTGATCGGTCTGATCGCCATCTACGTGCTGGGCGTCACCGACCCGCTGGTCGGGGTGTAAACGACAGAAACAGACCGTGCCCCCGCTGGGGGCACGGTTGCATTCCAGAAACCGCACTTGACAGTGCTATTGGAAAACGTAGGCGGGGCAGGCAAGACGAGGCAAACGCAGCCAAAGAAAAAGGACTGGGCTCGCACGGGAGTTTAGATTTCCTGAATGAGCGTTCTGAGGCTGCTTTAACGACGTATTGCCAACGCAGTTAGTTTTTCAAAAGCCTGTTTGCGGATAACCGGGCCGACCCGGAGACCAAGCCGATGAGCGAACTCTTCTACAATGCCGCGCCGAACGCCACCCGCGTCGCGCCGCCGCTGCCCAAGCCACGCGAGTACCCAGCCAAGCCGAGCCAGGTCTACCTGTTCGGTACCTGCGTGGTGGATCTGTTCTATCCCGAGGCTGGCCTGGATGCCATCCGCCTGCTCGAGCGCGAAGGACTGACCGTGCACTATCCGCAGGGCCAGACCTGCTGCGGTCAACCGGCCTACACCACCGGCTATACCGACGAGGCGCGCAACGTCGCCCGCGCGCAGCTGGAGCTGTTCGCCAACGACTGGCCGGTGGTTGTGCCCTCCGGCTCCTGCGCCGGGATGCTGCGCCACCATTACCTTGAGCTGTTCAAGGACGAGCCGGCCACGCTGAAGCAGGCCCAGGCGCTGGCCGAGCGCACCTTCGAGCTGGCCGAGTTCCTGCTCAACGTCTGCAAGGTCGAGTTCAAGGATGCCGGCACACCGACCAAAGTGGCCCTGCATACGTCCTGCTCGGCCCGCCGCGAGATGAACACGCACCTGCACGGCCGCGCCCTGCTCGCCCAGCTGGGCCAGGTCGAGCGTGTCGAGCACGATCACGAGAGCGAATGCTGCGGCTTCGGTGGCACCTTCAGCGTGCGCATGCCCGACATCTCCGGCGCCATGGTGCTGGACAAGACCCGTGCGCTGAAGGAATCCGGCGCGCATCAGGTGGTCAGCGCCGACTGTGGCTGCCTGATGAACATCAACGGCTCGCTGGAAAAGCAGCGCGAATCCCTGCGCGGCCAGCATCTGGCGAG
>Ga0172376_10000260_pt1 | contig 67240 bp, 53 predicted proteins | sample Lak35m_FD_121114 | JGI IMG/M metagenome (GOLD analysis project Ga0172376, IMG submission 121114) | Freshwater microbial communities from Kabuno Bay, South-Kivu, Congo - kab_092012_35m | ecosystem: Environmental > Aquatic > Freshwater > Lake | place: Democratic Republic of the Congo: South-Kivu... | reverse complement strand
ATGGGATCTGAACCGCAGGACCGGTGCTGCCGGGCCACATGACCAACCCATAGGAGACAAACATGTCAGCGTCCGACGCTCAGAACAACCGGGGAGCCGGGGATATCGATACCCAGGAAACCCGCGAATGGATGGAGGCGCTGGCCGCCGTCATTGAGAAGCAGGGCCCCGAGCGCGCCCACTTCCTGCTGGAGCAGCTGCTTGAAGAGGCACGCCAAAACAGCATCGACATGCCGTTCTCGGCCAACACCGGTTATGTGAACACGCTGGAGCCGACCGAAGAGGCGCGCTGCCCCGGCAACATCGAGATCGAAGAGCGCCTGCGCGCCTACATGCGCTGGAACGCGATGGCCATGGTGGTCACGGCCAACCGCCACAACCCCGAAGATGGTGGCGACCTGGGCGGTCACATCGGTTCGTTCGCTTCGCTGGCCCACATGTTCGGCGCGGGCTTCAACCACTTCTGGCACGCCGAGTCCGAGAACCATGGCGGCGACTGCCTGTACATCCAGGGCCACGTCTCGCCAGGCGTCTACGCCCGTGCCTACCTTGAAGGCCGCCTGACCGAAGAGCAGCTGCTGAACTTCCGCCAGGAAGTCGATGGCAAGGGCCTGTCGAGCTATCCCCACCCCAAGCTGATGCCCGAGTTCTGGCAGTTCCCGACCGTCTCGATGGGCCTGGGCCCTCTGATGGCGATCTACCAGGCGCGCTTCCTGAAGTACCTGCACGCCCGCGGCATCGCCGACACGGCCAAGCGCAAGGTCTGGGTCTTCTGCGGTGACGGCGAGATGGATGAGCCCGAGTCGCTGGGCGCCATCGGCCTGGCCGCGCGCGAAAAGCTCGACAACCTGGTCTTCGTCGTCAACTGCAACCTGCAGCGCCTGGATGGCCCGGTGCGCGGCAACGGCAAGATCATCCAGGAGCTCGAGGGCGAGTTCCGCGGCGCGGGCTGGAACGTGCTGAAGCTGATCTGGGGCAGCAACTGGGACCCGCTGCTGGCGCGCGACAAGGACGGCGCGCTGCGCAAGATCATGCTCGACACGCTGGATGGCGACTACCAGGCCTTCAAGGCCAATGACGGCGCCTTCGTACGCAAGCACTTCTTCGGCCGCGACCCGCGCACGCTCGAGCTCGTCTCCAAGATGAGCGACAGCGACATCTGGGCCCTGCGCCGCGGCGGGCACGACGCGCAGAAGGTCTATGCCGCCTTCCACGCCGCCAACGGTCACACGGATGGCCCGACGGTGCTGCTGGTGAAGACCGTCAAGGGATGGGGCATGGGCCGCGCCGGCGAGGGCAAGAACACGGCCCACCAGGCCAAGAAGCTCAGCGACGACGACATCCGCTATTTCCGCGACCGCTTCAACATCCCCATCCCCGACAGCGAACTGCCGAAGATCCCGTTCTACAAGCCGGCCGACGACACGCCGGAGATGAAGTACCTGCACGAGCGTCGCCAGGCCCTGGGCGGCTACCTGCCGCACCGCCGCACCAAGGCCGACGAGAGCTTCACGGTGCCCGCGCTCGAGACCTTCAAGTCGGTGATCGAGCCCACCGCGCCGGGGCGCGAGATCAGCACCACGCAGGCCTACGTGCGCTTCCTCACGCAACTGCTGCGCGACCAGGCGCTCGGCCCGCGGGTGGTGCCCATCCTGGTGGACGAAGCGCGCACCTTCGGCATGGAGGGCCTGTTCCGGCAGATCGGCATCTACAACCCGGAAGGCCAGAAGTACACGCCGCAGGACAAGGACCAGGTGATGTACTACCGCGAGGACAAGGCCGGGCAGATCCTGCAGGAAGGCATCAACGAGGCCGGCGGCATGAGCAGCTGGATCGCCGCAGCGACGTCGTACTCGACGAACAACCGCATCATGGTGCCGTTCTACATCTACTACTCGATGTTCGGCTTTCAGCGCATCGGCGACCTGGCCTGGGCCGCGGGCGACATGCAGGCGCGCGGCTTCCTGCTGGGCGGCACCTCGGGGCGCACCACCCTCAACGGCGAAGGCCTGCAGCACGAGGACGGCCACAGCCACATCCTGGCCGGCACCATCCCCAACTGCATCAGCTACGACCCGACCTTCGCGCACGAGGTGGGCGTGATCATCCACCACGGTCTCAAGCGCATGGTGGAGAAGCAGGACAACGTCTTCTACTACCTGACGCTGCTGAACGAGAACTACCCGATGCCGGGCCTGAAGGCCGGCACCGAGGAGCAGATCATCAAGGGCATGTACCTGCTGGAGGAGGGCGAGGGCGCCCAGGGCGCGCCGCGCGTCAACCTGCTGGGCAGCGGCACCATCCTGCGCGAGAGCATGGAGGCGCGCAAGCTGCTGGCCGTGGACTGGGGCGTGGCGGCCAGCGTCTTCAGCTGCCCGAGCTTCAACGAGCTCGCGCGCGACGGCCAGGACTGCGAGCGCTGGAACCTGCTGCATCCCACCGCCGAGCCGCGTGTGCCCTTCGTCACGCAGCAGCTCGCGCCGCATGCCGGCCCGGTGATCGCCTCGACCGACTACATGAAGAACTATGCGGAGCAGATCCGCGCCTTCGTGCCGCGTGATCGCGCCTACAAGGTGCTGGGCACCGACGGCTTCGGCCGCAGCGACTTCCGCGGCCGGCTGCGTGAGCACTTCGAGGTCAACCGCCACTACATCGTCGTCGCCGCGCTGAAGGCGCTCGCCGACGAGGGCGCGCTGCCGGCGGCCAAGGTGGCCGAGGCCATCGCCAAGTACGGCATCGACGCCGACAAGATCAACCCGCTTTACGCCTGAGCGGCGTGCCCCGGCAAGGAGACATGCAAATGGCCCTGGTGGAAGTCAAGGTCCCGGACATCGGCGACTTCAAGGACGTGGCGGTCATCGAGCTGCTGGTCAAGCCCGGAGACACGGTGGCGGTGGACCAGTCACTCGTCACCGTCGAGAGCGACAAGGCGTCGATGGAGATCCCTTCATCGGCGGCGGGCGTGGTGCGCGAGCTCAAGGTCGCGCTCGGCGACAAGATCAATGAAGGCGCGGTGCTGCTGCTGCTGGAGGCTGCGGGGGAGGCGGCCCCGGCCCCGGCCGTGCCTGCGGCGGCAATGCCGGCTGCGGCGGTGTCTGCGGCGCCGTCGGTCGCGTCCGTCCCTGCGGCTGCGCCCGCGCCGGCTGCGGCCGCCGGCCCGGTCGAGGTGCGCGTGCCCGACATCGGCGACTTCAAGGACGTCGCGGTGATCGAGATCCTCGTCAAGCCCGGCGATTGGGTGGCGTCGGACCAGTCGTTGATCACGGTCGAGTCCGACAAGGCTTCGATGGAGATCCCGTCCTCGGCCGCGGGCGTGGTGCGCGAGTTGAAGGTCAAGCTCGGTGACAAGATCAACCAGGGCGACCTGCTCGCGTTGCTGGAAGGCGCCGCGGGCGCCACGATTTCGGCCGCCGCGCCGGCTTCGGCGCCCGCGGCTTCCACGTCGATCGCTGCGCCCGTGGTCGCTGCTGTGGTCGCTGCGCCTGTCGCTGCACCTACAGCTGCACCTGCAGCCGTTGCAGTCGCGCCCGTCACCGCCGCGCCGATGCCCGCGCACCAGCCCACTGCGACCCCTGCGCGCGGCCTGCCCTATGCCTCGCCCTCGGTGCGCCGCTTCGCGCGCGAGTTGGGCGTGCCGCTGGAGGAGGTCACCGGCACCGGCCTCAAGGGCCGGATCACGTAGCAGGATGTGCAGGCCTTCACCAAGGCCGTGATGGCGGGCAGCGCGCAGACCCAGGCCATCGCCGGCGCGGTGGCTGCTGCCGTGGCCAAGGCCGCGCCCGCGGCTGGAGCGGGCGGCGGCGAGCTCGGCCTGATCCCCTGGCCCAAGGTCGACTTCGCGGAGTTCGGCCCCATCGAGCGCAAGGAACTCGGCCGCATCAAGAAGATCAGCGGCGCCAACCTGCTGCGCAACGCCGTCATGATCCCGGCCGTCACCAACCACGACGACGCCGACATCACCGAGCTCGAGGCCTTCCGCCTGCAGGTCAACAAGGAGAACGAGAAGGCCGGCCTCAAGGTCACGATGCTCGCCTTTCTGATCAAGGCCTGCGTGGCGGCGCTGAAGAAGTACCCCGAGTTCAACAGCTCGCTCGACGGCGACGCGCTGGTCCACAAGCACTATTGGCACATCGGCTTCGCCGCCGACACGCCCAACGGCCTGATGGTGCCGGTGATCAAGGACGCCGACCGCAAGGGCGTGCTGCAGATCAGCCAGGAGACGGCCGAACTCGCAAAGAAGGCGCGCGACGGCAAGCTGGGGCCGGCCGACATGAGCGGGGCGACCTTCACGATCTCCAGCCTCGGTGGCATCGGCGGGCGCTACTTCACGCCCATCATCAACGCGCCCGAGGTCGCGATCCTGGGGGTGTGCAAGAGCCAGATGGAGCCGAGGTGGGACGGCAAGGCCTTCGTGCCGCGTCTGATGCTGCCGCTGTCGCTGACCTGGGACCACCGCGTCATCGACGGCGCCGCGGCCGCGCGCTTCAACGTCTACCTCGGGCAGTTGCTGGCGGATTTCCGTCGCATCATGCTGTGACCCTGAGCAGCGCGGGAGTTCGCTCCGTCTGACCAGGCCTGATCGGATCACTGGGTCCGTGGCGCCACCTGCCGGCGCCTTCGGAGCCCTCAGTCAAGGAGTCGCCCTATGGCGCTCATCGAAGTCAAGGTGCCGGATATCGGCGATTTCAAGGACGTGGCCGTCATCGAACTGCTGGTCAAGCCCGGCGACGCCGTGCGCGTCGACCAGAGCCTGGTCACGGTGGAGAGCGACAAGGCCTCGATGGAGATCCCGTCCTCGGCCGCAGGCGTCGTCAAGGAGCTGAAGGTCGCGATCGGTGACAAGATCAACGAGGGCTCGCTGCTGCTGGTGCTTGAGACCGCGACTGCGGGCGCTTCAGCGCCGGTGGCTCCGTCCGCGCCGGTGGCCGCCGCGTCGGTGGCCGCTGCCGCCGCGCCGACCGGATCTTCCGTTCGGGCTGAGCCCTTCGACTCCGCTCAGGACGGGCCTGTCGAAGCCCCCGCTGCGAGCCCTTCGACAGGCTCAGGGCGAACGGCCACTGCTCCGACCCGAGGGATGGGCGCAGCTGTGGCCTCTGCTTCCGTCGCCGCGTCTGCCAGCGCCGCCGCCTACACCGGCGCCGCCGACCTCGAGTGCGACCTGCTGGTGCTCGGCGCCGGCCCCGGCGGCTATTCGGCGGCCTTCCGCGCCGCCGACCTGGGCATGAAGGTCGTGATCGTCGAGCGCTATGCCACGCTGGGCGGCGTTTGCCTGAACGTGGGTTGCATCCCGAGCAAGGCCCTGCTGCACGTGGCCGCGGTGATGGACGAAGTCAGCCACTTCGCCGACCTCGGCATCAGCTACGGCGCGCCGCAGGTCGACCTGGGCAAGCTGCTCGCGCACAAGAACAAGGTCGTGGGCAAGCTCACGGGCGGCTTGGCGGCCATGGCCAAGATGCGCAAGGTCGCGGTCGTGCGCGGCTATGGCGCCTTCGTCGGGCCGCACCACGTCGCGGTCGAGGAGACCACGGGCGAGAGCCAGGGCAAGACCGGCAGGACGCAGGTCGTGAAGTTCGGCCAGTGCATCATCGCCGCGGGTTCGCAGGCAGTGCGCCTGCCCTTCCTGCCTGACGACGAGCGCATCGTCGACTCCACCGGCGCGCTGCAACTGCGCCAGGCGCCGAAGAAGATGCTCGTCATCGGCGGCGGCATCATCGGGCTGGAGATGGGCACGGTCTACTCCACGCTGGGCGCGCGCCTGGACGTGGTGGAGATGATGGACGGCCTGATGCAGGGCGCCGACCGCGACCTCGTCAAGGTCTGGCAGAAGATGAACGCGCGGCGTTTCGACCGCATCATGCTGAAGACCAAGACCGTGGGTGCAGAAGCCACGGCCGACGGCATCCGCGTGCAGTTCGAGGGCCTGGACGGGCAGCGCAGCGAGGGTCTCTATGACCTCGTGCTGCAGGCCGTGGGCCGCAGCCCGAACGGGCGCAAGATCGGCGCCGACAAGGCCGGGTTGGCCGTCAACGAGCGCGGCTACATCCCGGTGGATGTGCAGATGCGCACCAACGTGCCGCACATCTACGCCATCGGCGACATCGTCGGCCAGCCCATGCTGGCGCACAAGGCGGTGCACGAGGCGCACGTGGCGGCCGAGGTGGCGGCCGGCGACACGAAGGCGCGCTTCGACGCACGCGTGATCCCGAGCGTGGCCTACACCGACCCCGAGGTCGCCTGGGTCGGCCTGACCGAGGACGAGGCCAAGGCCAAGGGCATCGCGGTCAGGAAGGGCCTGTTTCCGTGGACGGCATCGGGCCGCGCCATCGCCAACGGGCGCGACGAGGGTTACACGAAGCTGCTGTTCGACGACAGTCCCGAGGCGCACGGCCACGGCCGCATCCTGGGTGGCGGCATCGTGGGGACGCACGCCGGCGACATGATCGGCGAGATCGCACTGGCCATCGAGATGGGCGCCGATGCGGTGGACATCGGCAAGACCATCCATCCGCATCCGACGCTGGGTGAGAGCATCGGCATGGCCGCCGAGATGGCGCACGGTTCCTGCACCGACCTGCCGCCGGCGCGCAAGTGAGGCCGACAAAAAAGGGCCCGCAGGCCCTTTTCGAAGTCCGTGGCACCGGGCCACGTGAGCGTCAGGACTTCTTGACCCAGGCGCTGCACCACCCCGGGCCGGCCACCTTCTTGCCCGCGAACAGCGGGCACGGTGCCCAGGCGTCGGACGCCTTGCCCTGGTAGAGCTGGCAGTTGTCGCAGCGTTGCGCCGGGATCGCGGTCTTCTCGACGTACTTCAGCGCCACCGCCTGAGCGGCCTTCGGGTCCATCGCATCCGACGGACGCGAAGCCAGCGCTTCACGCGTCGTCAGAAGCGCGGCACCGGCCACGGGGATGATCTGGATGAAGGTGCGACGGGATTGCATCAAGGCTCCTTGATTCGATTATGGATGAGCGGTCCATGCATCGCCGGCGCGACCCGACACCGCATGACCCCCTGCAGCCGGCTGTGCTTCATCGCACCGGCCACAGGTTCAGAGAGTATCCGCGCGGCCTGAAAAACCCGTCCGATGACGGGGTATCAGCAGGCTCAGGCCTTCTTGACCCAGGCGCTGCACCACCCTTGCCCGGCAACCTTCTTGCCGCCGAACAGCGGGCACGCAGCCCACTCGTCGGCCGCCTTGCCCTGGTAGAGCTGGCAGTTGTTGCACTTCTTGCCTGCGTCGGGGGTCTTCTCGACGTACTTCAAGGCGGCGGCCTGGGCGGCCTTCGGGTCCATGGCGTCGGCGGGCCGTGCGGCGAGCGCCTTCTGGCTGGCGAGCAGCGCAGCACCCGCGACGGGCATGATCTGGATGAAAGTGCGACGTGATTGCATGTTGGCTCCTTTGCGGTGGCTCCGGACGCCCCCGGGTTCAGGGGTCGTCGCCGAACCGGCGACCCCACCTGAGGACACCCTACTACTATAAGGGGAATAGGCGCCCGAGGTCTGGCGCGTCCCGGCAGCCTGACGGCTGCCCTCAGGAGATGTCGGCGCAGTGCAGGCCGAAGTGCCCCTGGCGGACGTCCGAGAAGTAGCGCTCGAGGGTGAGGCGGACCGTGCGGAAGGCAAGGTCATCCCAGGGGATCTCGGACTCCCGGAACAGACGCGCCTCGATCGTCTCGGGGCCGGGTTGGAAATCCGTGTCGCGCAGGCGGGCGCGGTAGTACAGGTGCAACTGCCCGGCCCGGACCACGTTCAGCACCGAGAACAGTCCCTGCAGGTCGACCCGCGCGCCCGCTTCCTCGTCCGTCTCCCGCAGTGCGCCGGCCTCCGTCGTCTCCCCCAGTTCCATGAACCCTGCGGGCAGCGTCCAGTAGCCGTGCCGGGGTTGGATGTTGCGACGGCACAGCAGCACCTGGTCCTGCCACACCGGCACGGTGCCCACGACGTTCAGCGGGTTCTCGTAGTCGATGTGGCCGCAGGTGCCGCACATGGCGCGCTCGCGGTTGTCGTCCGTGGGCACGCGGTACGTGACGACCTGACCGCACGCACGGCAATGACGGATGCGGGGACGTTCGAACATGGCCGCAGTGTAGCGATGCCGGATCCGCATGGCATCATCAGGCTCCCTTCGGCGGGTGGGCTCGTCCCGCGAGATGCGGAGCCGTCCCACGACCCGTATGCCCCCACCAGGATCTTGCATGGAACTCTTCAACTATTTCCGATCCTCGGCCTCCTATCGCGTGCGCATCGCCCTGGCACTCAAGGGCCTGGACTACGACTACCGCGCCGTGCACCTGCAGAAGAACGAGCACACCGCGCCCGGCTACGCGGCCTTGTCGGCTGCGCGGCTGGTGCCCTTGCTACGGGACGGTGACGCGCTCGTGTCGCAGTCGCTGGCCATCATGGAGTACCTCGACGAGGTCTACCCGCAGTCGCCCCTGCTGCCGGCCGACGCCCTCGGACGGGCGCGCGTGCGCTCTCTGGCCCTGGACATCGCCTGCGAGATCCATCCCTTGAACAACCTGCGCGTGCTGCGCTATCTGGTGCACTCGCTCGAGGTGTCGGAGGAGAACAAGGACCGTTGGTACCGTCACTGGGTGGAGACCGGTCTGGAGGCGTTCGAGCGTCGGTTGGCGGCGCGACCGACAACGTTCTGCCACGGTGAAACGCCGACGCTGGCCGACTGCGTGCTCGTGCCGCAGATCTTCAACGCCCGGCGTTTCGACTGCAGGCTCGACCACGTCCCGCAGGTGATGCGCGTGTTCGATGCCTGCATGCGGCTGGACGCCTTCGACAAGACGCGCCCGGAGGCGTGTCCGGATGCAGGCTGAGCCGTCGGTCCCCAAGTCCGACAGCCTCCTTGCCGTCGAGTGGGATGCCCCGTCCTGCGTGGGGGCGTTGTGGAGCACCCGAGCCGGCGGTCACAGTGCCCCGCCCTGGGACAGCCTGAACCTCGGCGATCATGTCGGCGACGACCCTCGCGCCGTGTCGCGCAACCGGCAGGCCTTCGCGGCGGCCGTGGGCTGCGAGGTGGGCTGGCTGCGCCAGGTCCACGGCTGCGTGGTCGTGTCGGCGCAGTCGGCGCTCGACGGCCCGTGCACAGCCGACGGGAGTTGGTCGGCGCAGCCGCAGGTCGCGTGCGCCATCCTGGTGGCCGATTGCCTGCCGGTGCTGCTGGCCGCGGACAACGGTCGCGCCGTGGGGGCGGCCCACGCCGGCTGGCGTGGACTGTCGCAGGGCGTGATCGAGGCGGTGGCCGTGCAGGTCGCGCAGGCGGCTGACTGCCCCGTGCGCCGCCTGGTCGCCTGGCTCGGGCCCTGCATCGGACCGGAGCGCTTCGAGGTCGGGCCCGAGGTCGTCGCCGCCTTCGGCGGCGGCCCGGCCTTCCGGCCGTCCCCCGGCGCCTCGCGACCCGATCGATTCCTGGCCGATCTGGCCCTGCTGGCGCGCGCGCGCCTGCAGCGTCTGGGCATCGGTCGGGTGGCCGGCGTCGGCGAGTGCACGGCCAGCCTGCCGCACCGGTACTACTCCTACCGGCGCGACGGTGTCACGGGGCGGATGGCGGCTGCCGTGTGGTTGAGGCGCTGACCGGCGTGTCGGCGGCCGCGCCGGCATCGTCGGCAGGCGGCGCGGCCGGCACTTCCTGCGCGGCGCGACGTGCGCGGCGTCGCGCCGGCGTTCCGAGCAGGTAGAGCACCAGGGCAAGCGGTGCGCAACCGTAGAGCACGAAGGTGACCAGGGCCCCCAGCAGCGTGCCCTGCGGTGACAGGGCTTCGGCCAGCGCCATCATCAGGACGACGTACATCCAGGCAATCGCGACGAGGTACAGGGTCACGGGCGCGTGCGGCGGGGGGGCCGAGTCATCGACGGGTAAGGTCGAAATCGTACAGTGACCGGATGAATCGAGTCGCGCCCGGGGTGTCCTGCGGTGCGGCGCCGCCAGAGGGTCTGGCCCCCGGTGTGTGCCGGATCCCGCGCAGGCCCAGGAGACTTCCATGAAGACCCCTCAGCCCTTCTCGTCGATGCTCGATCCGCTCCAGGGCGCGCAGGCCTGGACGGACGCCATGCGGCAGTCGCTGTCCGCCTTCCAGGGCCTGGGCGTCCCGGGCGAGCGTGTGGCCAGCCTGCAGTCAGAGTATCTGCAAAGTGCGGCTCAGCTCTGGAACGAGGCCTTGTCGCAGTGGGGTCAGACCGGCTCCGCCGAGCCGCCACAGAAGCTCAAGGATCGGCGCTTCTCATCGGCCGAATGGGCGTCCAACCCGGCCGCCGCCTACATGGCGCGGATGTACCTGCTCAATGCCCGCACCCTGATGCAGATGGCCGATGCGGTGCAGGGCGACCCGAAGACGCGCAACCGCATCCGCTTCGCCGTCCAGCAGTTCGTCGACGCGGCCAGCCCGAGCAACTTCCTCGCCACCAACCCGGAGGCCGTGCAGCGCGCGCTGCAGACCGGCGGCGAGAGCCTGACCAAGGGCCTCCAGCAGTTGCTCGAGGACTTCCGCAAGGGCCATGTCTCCCAGACCGACGAGAGTGTTTTCGAGGTCGGTCGCAACGTCGCCACCAGCGAGGGGGCGGTGGTCTTCGAGAACGATCTGTTCCAGCTGATCGAGTACAAGCCGTTGACGGCCAAGGTGCACGAGCGGCCGATGCTGTTCGTGCCACCGTGCATCAACAAGTACTACATCCTCGACCTGCAGCCCGAGAACTCGGTGATCCGCTACACGGTCGAGCAGGGCCACCGCGTGTTCGTGGTGAGCTGGCGCAACCCCGACGAATCACTCAAGGCGCTGACCTGGGACGACTACATCGCGCAGGGTCCGATCCGCGCCATCGAAGTCGTGCGGCAGATCGCGGGCGTCGACACGCTGAACACCCTGGGCTTCTGCGTCGGCGGCACGATCCTGGCCACGGCGCTGGCCGTGCTGGCGGCGCGGGGCGAACATCCGGCGCACTCCCTGACGCTGCTGACGACCCTGCTGGACTTCAGCGACACCGGCATCCTCGACATCTTCGTCGACGAGTCCATGGTGAAGGTGCGCGAGATGACCATCGGCCCGGACGCGCCCAACGGTCCCGGCCTGCTGCAGGGCCGTGAGCTCGCCACCACGTTCAGTTTCCTGCGACCCAACGACCTGGTGTGGAATTACGTCGTCGGCAACTACCTCAAGGGCGAGACCCCTCCGGCCTTCGACCTGCTCTACTGGAACGGCGACTCCACCAATCTGCCCGGTCCGATGTACTGCTGGTACCTGCGTCACATGTACCTGCAGAACGACTTGCGCAAGCCGGGCACCCTGACGGTGTGTGGCGAGAAGGTCGATCTCGGCGCGATCCGCGCGCCGGTCTACCTCTACGGCTCGCGCGAGGATCACATCGTGCCCTGGATGGCGGCCTACCGCTCCGTGGCGCTGATGAAGGGACCGAGGCGCTTCGTGCTCGGCGCCTCCGGGCACATCGCAGGTGTGATCAATCCGCCGGCGCAGCGCAAGCGCAGCTTCTGGACGAATGACAAGCTGCCCACCGACGCCGCGGACTGGTTCGATGGCGCGACCGAGCATGCGGGCAGTTGGTGGCCCGACTGGGCGCAGTGGCTGAAGGGGCATGGGGGGGCGCTCGTGGGCGCACCGCGTCGCTACGGCGCACGCCACCTCAAGGAGATCGAGCCCGCGCCGGGGCGCTATGTGAAGGCCAAGGCGTGAGCTCTGGGCGGTTCGACAACGTTTCACAGGAGAGACAGCAATGACACAGAAAGTGGCTTACGTCACCGGCGGCATGGGCGGCATCGGCACGGCAATCTGCCAGCGGCTGGCACGCCAGGGCTTCAAGGTCATCGCGGGCTGCGGCCCGACGCGTGACTTCACCAAGTGGCTGGACGAACAGAAGGCGCTGGGTTACACCTTCCACGCCTCGGTGGGCAACGTGGCCGACTGGCAGTCCACGGTCGATGCCTTCGCCAAGGCCAAGGCCGAACACGGCCCGATCGACGTGCTGGTCAACAACGCCGGCATCACGCGCGACCGCATGTTCATGAAGATGACCCGCGAGGACTGGGATGCGGTCATCGACACCAACCTGAACAGCATGTTCAACGTGACCAAGCAGGTCGTGCCGGACATGGTCGAGCGTGGCTGGGGTCGCATCATCCAGATCTCCTCGGTCAACGGCGAGAAGGGTCAGGCCGGCCAGACCAACTACTCCGCCGCCAAGGCCGGCATGCACGGCTTCACGATGGCGCTGGCGCAGGAGATGGCCAACAAGGGCGTGACGGTCAACACCGTCAGCCCCGGCTACATCGGCACCGACATGGTCCGTGCGATCAAGCCCGAGGTGCTGGAGAAGATCGTCGCCACCATCCCGGTCAAGCGGCTGGGCACGCCCGACGAGATCGGCTCGATCGTCAGCTGGCTTGCAGGCGAGGATTCCGGCTTCACCACCGGCGCCGACTTCAGCTGCAACGGCGGCCTGCACATGGGCTGATCCCGGGCGCCCGGAGCCGCCGACGTGCGCGCTCCGGGCCCGCCAGGTGACGAAGGCCAGACACCACGCCTGACGGGCGCGGGGGTTCAGCCGCCCTCGATGAAGAACTTGATCACGCCCTTGGCGACATAGCCCACCAGCCCGAATCCCAGCGCCAGGAAGAGGACGAAGGTGCCCAGGCGCCCGGCTCGCGACTCGCGTGCGAGCTGGAAGATGATGAACACCATGTAGAGCATGAAGGCGCCGACGCCGAAGGTCAGGCCGAACTGCGCGATCTGCTCCTCGGTGTAGCCGAACATGCTGCGCGGGCGGGCTGGAGACAGACGCTCGGGCCTTCAGACCGGGCGGTCGGGCGCGCCGACGAGGTCCCGGTAGGCGTGCCAGCTGGCGTGTGCAAGCCAAGGCACCACGGGAATGAGGCCGAACAGGCCTGCTGCCATGCCCGCCAGCGTCACCGACAGCAGCACCCCTGCCCACAGCGCCATCGGGACCGGGTTTTCGATCACCACCCGCCAGCTCGTCAGGACGGCGGCGAGCACGCTCACGCGCTGGTCCAGCAGCATCGGGATCGCGACCACGGACGAGGCGAACACCGGCGCCGCCAGCAGCCCGCCCAGGGCCAGCCAGGCCTCGAACACCGGGCCCTGGGGCGCGAGGACCACGTGGCGGACGAAGTCCGCCGGTTCGCGCACCGGCGACTGCGCGAACACGGTGATCATCGAGGCCGAGGTCAGCACCCATCCGGTGCCGGCCAGGGCCAGCAGGACACCGAAGACGACCAGGCGCAGGTCGCGCGGTCGCCACGCCCGCAGGGCCGTGCGCAGCCCGATCCGCTCACCCTTCTCCTGCGCCCGGCTGACCTCGTACAGGCCGGTGGCGATCAAGGGCGCCACGAGGAGGAAACCGGAAAACGCCCCCGACAGGAGCCAGAAGCGGTCATGTCCCCACCACAGCAGCAGGCCGGCGAAGGCCGCTGCGGCACTGCCGTGCAGCAGGCCGGGCAGGGGATTGCGCCGCAGATCCTGTGCGCCCCGCGTGAGCCAGTCCCGTGGATGCCACACCGTGACCTGCCTCACGGCGAAGCGGCGGGACTGCTCGAGCGCGGGCTTCCGGATCAAAGTTCCACCCTCCGCGCTTCGCGCCCCGGGATGAGCGCTTGGGGCCGGCCCGGCACTCTCATGCCTCGGCCTCGCACGCAGGAGGGCGAGGGTCCGTGTCGGCCGGCATCTGCTGCATCTGCTGCATCTGCTGCAGGTGCTGCAGGTGCTGCAGGTGCTGCAGGTGCCGCACCGCCTGCTCCATCGACGCCTGACTGCCGTCGGCGAGTTCGAGGGACTGCGCGGTCTCGAAGCCCGCGAAGTTGCGCTGCATCGACCGCAGGTAGACCGGGTCGTAGTGCTCCAAGAGCAGTGCCGCGACGACCTCGCGCAGCCGTCCGGCGCAGAGGTCCTGCTGCCAGCGGTCGACCGTGGCATGGCCACGCACCTCGCGCAGCGCGTCGAGCCTGGCGCTCAGCAACGACGTGTCGGCCGCGAAATGGGCGTAGTCCTGCAGCAGCAGGTCGATCCGGCCCGCAGGGGGCATCTGCAGCCGCACGCAGGGCGCTGCCCGCATGCGCTGCAGCAGGGCCTCGGGCAGCCGCAGCCGTCCGATCGTGCGGCTCTCGCTTTCGACGTAGACGGTGCGTGCAGGGTCCAGTGTCCCGAGCGATTGCCACAATGCGGATTCGAACCGCTTCTGCGACGGTTGCGCGACCTCTGGCAGCGCGCCCAGCACCGAGCCGCGGTGGCAGGCCAGGGCCTCCAGGTCGAGGACCTGTTCGCCGGCCTCGCGCAGCGCCTGCAGCAGTCGGCTCTTGCCGCTGCCGGTTTCGCCGCAGATCATCCGCAGGTTCAAGCCGCGTCCCGCGTCTTCGAGCGCGGCCACCACATGCCGGCGGAAGTCGCGATAGCCGCCGTCGAGCACGTGCACCTCGTAGCCGACCTGCGACAGCACATGCGCCAGCGCACCGGAGCGTTGCCCCCCGCGCCAGCAATACACCAGAGGCTTCCACTCGCGGCCCCGTGCCGGCAGCTCCCGCTCGAGATGGTCGGCGATGTTCCGCGCCGCCATGACCGCGCCGAGTCTGCGCGCGTCGAAGGCAGAGACCTGGGCATACCGGGTGCCCACGATGCGGCGCTGTTCGTCGTCGAGGGTGGGCCAGTTCAGCGCGCCGGGCAGGTGATCATCGGCATGCTCGGCAGGGCTGCGCGCATCGATCACGCTGTCGAAACGCCCCGGGGCGGCGAGTGCGTCGGCGATCGGGATGCGATGCAGGGGCATGCCGGTGGTGCGCGCGCGGGCCGGGGGCTCGGATGGGCGCCGCTCAGGCGATGGCATCCAGGAGTTCGGTCTCGACCTGCAGTTGCGTGCGCAACTGCTGCAGCGCCGAGCCGTCGACCAGGAAGGTGTCCTCCACGCGCTCGCCCAGGGTGCTGACCTTGGCCAGTTGGAGGTTGATGCCATGGCGCGCAAGCACGCGGGCGATGGCGTACAGCAGGCCCGTGCGGTCGCTCGCGCTGACACTGAGCAGCCAGCGCTGCGCGCGCTCGTCGGGCCTCAACGTCACGCGCGGCACCATCGGGAAGGACCGCACACGCCGGGACACGCGGCTGCGGCCCGGCTCGGGCAAGGGGCCGTGCGAGGCCAGGGCCTGCGCCGCCTGTGTTTCCACCAGCGACATCAGGTCCCGGTAGTCGGAAGGGGAGTGGAAGGCCTGCGTCGCACTCGTCACCTGGAAGGTGTCGAGCGCATAGCCGTTGCGCGTGGTGTGGATGCGCGCGTCCTGGATGCTGAAGCCCGCGCTGTCGAAGTAGCCGCAGATGCGCGCGAACAGGTCGCCGCGGTCCGGCGCGAAGACCAGCACCTGCAGACCCTCGCCGACCGATGACAGGCGCGCACGCACGACGGCAGTGGTCGTCGACAGATGACGCCACAGCGAACGCGCGTGCCAGGCCAGTTCGGCAGCGTCGTGGCGCGCGAAGTAGCTCAGGTCCAGCGTCTTCCACAGGGGTTGCTCGGTGCCGGGCAGGGCCGAGTGCAGGGCGAGCAGGTGGATCGCCTCCTGCTTGCGCGACTCGATGTCGGCTTCCAGGTGAGGGCGCGCGCCGCCGAGCGCACGCAGCGTGTAGCGGAACAGGTCCTCCAGCAGCTTGCCCTTCCACGCATTCCAGACCTTGGGGCTCGTGCCGCGGATGTCGGCCACCGTCAGCAGGTACAGCGCGGTGAGCCGGCGCTCGTTGCCCACCAGCGCGGCAAAGCGCGAGATCACGTCCGGGTCGCTCAGGTCTTCCTTCTGCGCGACGCGACTCATCGTCAGGTGGTGTTGCACGAGGAACTCGACCAGGGCGGCACCCTCGCCCTCGATGCCGTGGTCGCGACAGAAGCGGCGCACCTCCATGGCGCCCAGGTCCGAGTGGTCGCCGCCACGGCCCTTGGCCACGTCGTGGAACAGCGCGGCCACGTACAGCAGCGCCGGCTCAGCCCACTGCGACGCCAGCTGCGAACAGAAGGGGTACTCGTACGCATGCTCGGGGATGAAGAACCGGCGCACGTTGCGCAGCACCATCAGGATGTGCTGATCCACGGTGTAGACGTGGAACAGGTCGTGCTGCATGCGCCCGACGATGCGCCGGAAGACCCACAGGTAGCGGCCCAGCACCGAGGTCTCGTTCATCAGCCTGAAAGCCCGGGTCACCCCCGAAGGCTGCCGCAGCAGTTGCATGAACATCGCCCGGTTGGCCGGGTCGTGGCGGAACGCGCCGTTCATCAGCCCGCGCGCGTTGTACAGCGCCCGCATGGTCCTGGCCGACAGGCCCTGCAGGCCGGGCGTGCGCTGGAAGACCACGAAGGTCTCGAGGATGGCGTCGGGGTGCCGGCTGTAGAGCTCGTCGCAGGCGACTTCCAGCATCCCGCCCCGGTCGAGGAATCGACCGGAGATCGGCCGCATCGGCGCGGATTCGCTGCCGATCAGGCGCTCCTCCATGTTCAGCAGCAGCACCTGGTTCAGCTGCGTCACCGCCTTGGCCGCCCAGTAGTAGCGGTGCATCAACTGCTCCGATGCGCGTGAGCCGCGCCGCGGGGCGTAGCCGCAGCTCTCGGCCACCGTCGTCTGCAGGTCGAAGACGAGCCGGTCCTCGCGACGCCCTGCCACCGCGTGCAGGCGGGCACGGATCAGCTTCAGCGACCCTTCGTGCCGCTGGAGCTGGCGCACCTCGAAAGGCGTGAGCAGGCCGCCGGCGGCGAGTTCGGCCCAGTTGCGCCCGAAACCGGCCGCACGTGCCACCCAGGTCAGCATGTGCAGGTCGCGCAGGCCGCCAGGGCTTTCCTTGCAGTTGGGCTCGAGCGAGTAGGGTGTGTTCTCGTACTTGTTGTGGCGCTGGTGCATCTCCAGCGTCTTCGCCCGCAGGAAGGCCCTCGGGTCGAGCACCGCCCGGGTGGCGACCAGGAAGCGATCGAACAGGCGGCGCTCGCCGGCGACCAGGCGCGCTTCGAGCAGGGCTGTCTGCACCGTCACGTCGCGCAGGGCCTCCTCGACGCATTCCTCCACCGTGCGCACCGACGAGCCGATCTCCAGCCCCACGTCCCAGCAGGCGGTGATGAAGTCGCCGATCCCCTCGGTCGGGCTGCCGTGCGGCAGGAGGACCAGCACGTCCACGTCGGAACTCGGGAACAGTTCACCCCTGCCATAGCCGCCCACGGCGACCAGCGCCACGCCCTCGGGCAGCGGACTCGCCAGCAGCAGTGCTCGCAAGGTGTCGTCGACCTGGCGGGCGAGCGCCCGCACCAGCCGGTTGGCCGATGTCGCCGTCGCCCGGTCGCCGAGGAAGCCGCTGACCAGGGCGGTCTTGCGCTCGCGGTACTGGCGTCTGAGCCGGTCGACCGGCGCGGTTTCGGGTTCCAGCGCGGGCGCCGCCGGGGGCTGGCCGGTCGGCAGGCTGCGCGCGGCTGGGGCAAGGGCGTCCAAGGCAGGCTCGAACGAAGCGGCGCGGCGGCTCGGGCTCTCAGGCCGCTGCGGCAGCGAACAGGGGGGCGGCGAAGGCCGGCGGCGGTGGGCTGCCTGCCGACAGGGTCAACACCTCCACGCCGGTCTCGGTGACGAGCACCGTGTGTTCCCACTGCGCCGACAGCGAGCGGTCGCGCGTGACGATGGTCCAGCCGTCGTAGGGCCGGTTGCCGCGGCGGTCTTCCTTGATGTCGCGGCGGCCCGCGTTGACCATGGGCTCGATCGTGAACGTCATCCCGGGCACCAGCTCCTCGAGCGTGCCGGGCCGCCCGTAGTGCAGCACCTGCGGCTCCTCGTGGAACTTGCGGCCGACGCCGTGCCCGCAGAACTCGCGCACGATCGAGTAGCCGTGGTGCTCCGCGTAGGTCTGGATGGCGTGACCGACGTCGCCCAGCCGCGCGCCCGGCCTGACCTTCAGGATGCCCTTCCACATCGCCTCGAAGGTGACGGCGCACAGGCGGCGCGCCGCGATCGAGGCATCGCCGACGACGAACATCCGGCTGTTGTCGCCGTGCCAGCCGTCCTTGATGACGGTCACGTCGATGTTGACGATGTCGCCGCTGCGCATGGGCCTGTCGTCGGGGATGCCGTGGCAGACGACCTCGTTCGGCGACGTGCACAGCGAGGCCGGGTAGGCCGGGTAGCCCGGCGGTTGGTAGCCCAGCGTGGCGGGGATGGTCTTCTGCACCTCGACCATGTAGCGGTGCGCGATGCGATCGATGTCCTTCGTGGTCACCCCGGGCCGCACGTGCGGCGTGAGCATGTCGAGCACCTCGGAGGCCAGTCGGCAGGCAGTGCGCATCCCCTCGACCTCGTCGGGCGATTTCAGCTTGGCAGGCATGGCGGAATTATCCCATCCTCACTGCCGCGCGGTGGCCGGCACCCGTGTGCCGGCGCCGGGCCAGCCGGGTGTCGGCAGCCCCCCCATCTAGAATCCAAGCTGGCTGAAGGGCATCCAGGCCCCGCCTGTCGACCATGCCCCGCGAGCCCTTGCACCTGTATGCCTTCGAGGGCCCGCGCGCCCTGTCCGACTTCCGCTCGAGCGCGCTGCTGCAGGCACTGCAGCGGATCGACCCGACGATCCATGCCCTGTCGGCCCGGCACGTGCACTGGGTGGCGTGCAGCGGCCCCATCGACGCGGCGCTGTCGGCGCGCCTGGGGGCCCTGCTCGACAGCGAGCGTGCTGGCGACGACCCCTCGCCGCAGGCAGACCTGTTCGTCGTGATGCCGCGCCCGGGCACTGTCTCGCCCTGGTCCAGCAAGGCCACCGACATCGCGCGCAACTGCGCCTTGCCCGTGCGCCGCATCGAGCGCGTCACCGAACTGCGTCTGCAGCGCAAGGCCTCCGGCCTGCAGGGCGTGTGGCAGGGCGTGCTCGGGGCGGCGGCGCGGCCGCTGGAGCCGGCGCTGCGCGAACGCCTGGCCGAGGCGGTGCACGACCGGATGACCGAACAGGTGGGATATGCGCGCGACGATGCGCGGGCGCTGTTCGACATCCGTGCCGGCGTGCCGCTGGCGCATGTGGATGTCCTCGGCGGTGGCCGTGCCGCGCTGGTGCGGGCCAACGCCGAACACGGCCTCGCACTGTCGGAAGACGAGATCGACTATCTCACCGATGCCTTCACCCGCCTGGGCCGCAACCCCGCCGATGTCGAATTGATGATGTTCGCGCAGGCCAACAGCGAGCACTGCCGGCACAAGATCTTCAACGCTCGCTTCACGATCGATGGCGCCGACGAGCCGCTGTCGATGTTCCAGATGATCCGCCACACCGAGGCGACCTCGCCGCAGGGCACGGTGGTGGCCTACAGCGACAACGCGGCGGTGATGCAGGGGCGCGTGTCGGCGCAGTGGCGTCCCGCCGCGGGCGACGCGCCCGCGCCCTACCGGACGAGCGCAGTCGAGACCCACGTGCTGATGAAGGTGGAGACGCACAACCACCCCACGGCGATCTCGCCCTTCCCGGGGGCGGCCACCGGCGCCGGCGGCGAGATCCGCGACGAGGGCGCGACCGGGCGCGGCGCGCGCCCCAAGGCCGGGCTGGCCGGCTTCTCGACCAGCCACCTGCGCCTGCCGGGCACCGACGAGCCCTGGGAGCGCGGCGGGCCGGGCCGGCCGGCCCACATCGCCAGCCCGCTGCAGATCATGACCGAGGGGCCCTTGGGCGCGGCCGCCTTCAACAACGAGTTCGGCCGCCCCAACCTGGGCGGCTACTTCCGCGCCTTCGAGCAGGCGGTCGCGGGCGTGCAGCGCGGCTATCACAAGCCCATCATGATCGCCGGCGGCCTGGGGCAGGTGGACGCGGCGCAGACGCACAAGGTGGTCTTCCCGGCGGGCACGCTGCTGGTGCAGCTCGGCGGGCCGGGCATCCGCATCGGCATGGGCGGCGGGGCCGCGAGCTCGATGGCCGCCGGCAGCAACACCGCGGCACTGGATTTCGATTCCGTCCAGCGCGGCAACCCCGAGATCCAGCGCCGGGCGCAGGAGGTCATCAACCACTGCTGGGCGCTCGGCGCCGACAACCCCATCCTCGCGATCCACGACGTCGGCGCGGGCGGCTTGAGCAACGCCTTCCCCGAGCTGGTCGACGGCGCAGGCCTGGGCGCGGTCTTCGACCTGCGGCGCGTCCCGCTCGAGGAGACCGGCCTCGCGCCCAAGGAGATCTGGTGCAACGAGAGCCAGGAGCGCTACGTGCTGGCGATCGCCCCGGAAAGCCTGCCGCTGTTCCGGCAGCTGTGCGAGCGCGAGCGCTGCCCCCATGCCGTGGTCGGCACCGCGAGTGCGCAGACGAACCTGGTCCTCGAGGACGGCCCCGGCGGTGCGCGCGCGATCGACATGCCGATGGACGTGCTGCTGGGCAAGCCGCCGAAGATGCACCGCCAGGTGCAGCGCGCGCCGCGCCGCGGCGAGCCGCTGGACCTGACCGGCGTCGCGCTGGAGCAGGTGGCGCTGGACGTCCTGCGCCATCCCACCGTGGCGAGCAAGCGCTTCCTCGTCACCATCGGCGACCGCACGGTGGGCGGCCTCAGCCATCGCGACCCGATGGTCGGTCCCTGGCAGGTGCCGGTCGCCGACTGCGCCGTCACGCTGGCCGACCACGCCGGCTTTGCCGGCGAGGCCATGGCCATGGGCGAGCGCGCGCCGCTGGCCGCGCTGGACGCGCCGGCGTCGGGCCGCATGGCGGTGGGCGAGGCCCTGACCAACCTGCTCGGCTCGCCGGTCGCGCTCGAGCGCATCAAGCTCAGCGCCAACTGGATGGCGGCCTGCGGCGAGCCGGGCGAGGACGCGGCCCTGTACGACACGGTGCGCGCCGTCGGCCTGGAGCTGTGCCCGGCGCTGGGCATCGGCGTCCCGGTGGGCAAGGATTCGCTGTCGATGCGCACCCGCTGGACGGGTGAGGACGGCCAGCCGCGCCAGGTCACGGCCCCCGTGTCGCTGGTCGTCACCGCCTTCGCCACGCTGGACGACGTGCGCGGCACCGTGACGCCGCAGCTGCAGCCGGGCGACACCACGCTTGTGCTCGTGGACCTGGGGCAGGGCCGGGCGCGGCTAGGCGGCTCGATGCTCGCGCAGGTGCTCGGCGCCTTCGGCGACGCCGTGCCCGATCTCGACGACCCGGCGCAGCTGAAGGCTTTGTTCGCGGCCGTGGCCGACATCCGCGAGCGCGGTTGGCTGCTCGCCTGCCACGACCGCAGCGACGGAGGGCTGTGGGCGGCGGTGTGCGAGATGGCCTTTGCCGGGCGGCTGGGCGTCAGCCTGAACGTCGACATCCTCGTCACCGAGGGCGACGGCATCGGCGACAGCCGGGCAGAGTACGGGGACTCGAAGAACTGGGCCACCCAGGTAGGCGAGCGGCGCAAGGAGCTGACGCTGCGCGCGCTGTTCAACGAGGAGCTTGGCGTCGTGCTCCAGGTGCCGACGGTGGCGCGCAACGAGGTGATGGCGCTGTTGCGGCGCCACGGCCTGAGCCGGCACGCGCACTTCATCGGCAAGCCCAACGACCGCGGCGTCGTCGAGGTCTGGCGCGACACCAAGCTGCAGTTCGGCGCGCCGCTGGCGCAACTGCTGTCGACCTGGGACGAGGTGAGCTGGCGCATCGCGCGCCTGCGCGACCACCCGGAATGCGCTGACGCCGAGCACGCTGCCGTCGCCGCCGCCGATGACTCCGGCTTGCACGTGCATCTGTCGTTCGACGCCTGCGAAGACGTGGCCGCGCCCTTTGTCCACACCGCGCGTCCGCGCGTGGCCGTCCTGCGCGAACAGGGCGTGAACTCCCATGTCGAGATGGCCTGGGCCTTCGACCAGGCCGGCTTCGAGGCCTGGGACGTGCACATGAGCGACCTGCAGTCCGGCCGCGCCCGGCTCGACGGCTTCATCGGTCTGGTGGCCTGTGGTGGCTTCAGCTACGGCGACACCCTCGGTGCCGGCGAGGGCTGGGCACGCTCCATCACCTTCAACCCGACGCTGCGCGCCGGCTTCGAGGCCTTCTTCGGTCGCGCCGACACCTTCGCCCTGGGGGTGTGCAACGGCTGCCAGATGTTCGCAGCCCTGGCCGAACTCATCCCCGGTGCGCAGCACTGGCCGCGCTTCCGCCGCAATCGCAGCGAGCAGTTCGAGGCCCGGCTGTCGCTGGTGGAGGTGCTCGACAGCCCGAGCCTGTTCCTGTCCGGCATGGCCGGCAGCCGCGTCCCGATCGCGGTCTCGCATGGCGAGGGGCGTGCCGACTTCTCCCAGCGCGGCGATGCCGCCGCGGTGCAGGCGGCGATGCGCTTCGTCGACCACCACGGCCGTGCGACCGAGGCCTACCCCTTCAACCCGAACGGCAGCCCGGGCGGCCTGACCGCGGTGACGACGCCCGACGGACGCTTCACGGCCATGATGCCGCACCCCGAGCGTGTCATCCGCGAGGTGCAGATGAGCTGGAGCGGCGGCGACAAGTCCGCGCCCAGCCCGTGGATGCGGATGTTCCGCAACGCACGGCGCTGGGTCGGGTGACAGAATCCGAAGCATGTCCGAACTCGTCATCCGCCGACTCCTCGTCGACCTCAAGTCGCCGCTGCCCCGCCGCTGGAACGGGGGCGACGCCTTCCGCAGCGCGCTGTTCAATGCGCTGTCGATGAGCTTCCCGGCCGGGGAGCAGGTCTTCATCGACTCCGTCCGCAAGGGGTTGGCCCGCCTGGACGGGCCGGCGCGCGAGCGCTTCGAGGCCGAGGCCCGCGGCTTCATCGGCCAGGAGGCCACGCACCGGCGCATCCACCAGCTGTTCAACGAGCACCTCGCGCAGCAGGGCTTCGTCAACCACTGGGAGCCGCGCATCCACCGCCGCATCCGGCGCCTGGAGAAGCTGGCCGCCCATGAGCCGCGCGCCTGGCTGGCGGTGACGGCTGCCACCGAGCACCTCACCGCCATCCTCGCCGAACACCTGCTCACGCATCCGCAGCAGCTCGAAGGTGCGCAGCCGCGCTTGCGCGATATGTGGCTGTGGCATTCGAGCGAAGAGACCGAGCATCGCTGCACCGCCTTCGATCTGTACCGCGCGCTCGGCGGCAACGAGAAGTGGCGCCGACGCATGTTCCGCCTCGTCACCTGGCACTTCGCCACCGATCTGATGCGTCAGACCGTCCACAACCTCTGGAAGGACGGAGCGCTGTTCGAGCGCGCGACCTGGCGCAGTGCCTGGGCCACGCTGTTCGGGCCGGCCGGGTTGGTGCGCTGCCACTGGCGCACCTGGCGCCGTTACCTGGCCGCTGACTTCCACCCGGCCGAAGCCGACGGCGCCAAGGCCGAACGCTGGCTGGCCGAGCACGCAGAACTGGCGCCACCGGTGAACGCGCCGCGGACTGTGGCCTGAGGTCGGTCTCCCAAGCGGTGTCCGCTCGGGGTAGACCTGTGACATCACGGCCGGCACGACACTTCCACTCGCGGGCTTCGACAGGCTCAGCCCGAACGGTGAACGGGAGGCGCTCGACGGACTCGGCTGGTGGATGGGGTCGGTACAGCGGATGAGGCGCGCCCGGTACCCGGGCAGCGTTCTGCAGGCCTGACGTGAGTGCCGTTCAAGGCTACGGTTCTCACGTCCCGTTGTCACGGTCTGCCGTCACTGAAAATGGCCCATTCCGCGGCATGGAGCGCTCATGAACCCTTCGATCACCCCTTCGGCTGTCGCCCTCGTCACCGGCGGCGCACGCGGCATCGGCCTGGCCTGCGGGCGCTGGTTCCTTGCGAACGGCTACCGGGTCGCCTTGCTCGACGTCGATGCCGCCACGCTGGCGGCCACCGACGCGGCGCTGGCCGATCCGCAGCGCGTCTTCACGGTCCGTGCCGACGTGTCCCAACCCGAGGAGGTCGCGGCGGCGGTGGCCGCGGTCGACGCTCGCTACGGCCGTATCGACGCGCTCGTCAACAACGCCGGCGTGGCGGTGTTCAAGCGCATCGAGGACACCACCTGGGCCGACTGGCGCTACGTGCTCGGCACCAACCTCGATGGCGCCTTCCTGTGCACCCAGGCCTGCACGCCCGTGATGAAGCGCGGAGGCGGCGGCGCCGTCGTCAACATCGCCTCCATCTCCGGCCTGCGCGCCAGCACCATGCGCGTGGCCTACGGCACCAGCAAGGGCGCGATCATCCACCTGACCAAGCAGCAGGCGGTCGAGTTGGGCACCGTGGGCATCCGCGTCAACTGCATCGCCCCAGGCCCTGTGGAGACCGAGATGGCCAAGCTCGTGCACACCGTGGCCATCCGCAGCGACTACCACGACACCATCCCGCTCAACCGCTACGGCACGCCCGAGGAGATCGCCGCCGGCGTGGGCTTCCTGTGCAGCCCGCATGCCGCCTACATCAACGGCCAGACCCTGGCCGTGGACGGCGGCTTCGACGCCAGCGGCGTGGGCCTGCCGACGCTGCGGCGCGGCGGGTTGGCGGGCTCGTCCGGGCATTGATCGGGTAATTCCGGCTCTCCGGACGAGCGCCGCTGGCCGGCCGCGTTCGGGGCAGTTCATGCGCCCCAGACCACAGGAGCAGACATGGCAGGACTTGACATCGGCATCGCCGGCGGCGGCGTGGGCGGCCTGACGGCGGCGATCGCGCTGCGGCGCGCCGGGCACCGCGTCACCGTCCACGAGCAGGCGCGCCTGTGGATGCGCGTGGGCGCGGACGTCAACCTGACGCCCAACGTGGTGAAGGCGCTGGACGGCCTGGGCGGCCAGGTCGGCGCCGCGATCCGGCGCGACGGCGCGCAGCCGACCTTCCGCATCAGCCGCGACGGCCTGAGCGGCGCCGAGACCTCGCGCCTGGGCATGGGCGGGCAGGCCGAGCAGCGCTATGGCGCGCCGCAGGTCACCATCCACCGCGCCGACCTCCTGGCCGCGCTGGCCGCCGAACTACCCGCCGCCTGTATGCACCTCGGCCGCCGCGTGGCCGGCCTGGCGCAGGACGACGGCGGCGTGACGCTCGCCTTCGAGGACGGCGCGCAGGCCTGGCACGACGTCGTCATCGGCGCCGACGGCATCCACTCGCGCGTGCGCGCCGCGCTCTTCGGTCCCGAGAGCCCGCGCTTCACCGGCGTGATCTCCTTCCGTGCCGTAGTACCCACCGAGCGCGTGCGCGACGTGCCCGAGATCGACGCCTTCACCAAGTGGTGGGGCCCCAACCCGCAGACGCAGATCGTCACCTTCCCGCTGAACCAAGGCCGTGAGACCTTCGTCTTCGCCACCACCGGCCAGGAACGCTGGACCGAGGAGTCCTGGACGAGCGAGGGCAGCGTCGACGAACTGCGCGATGTCTACCGCGATTTCCACCCCGACGCCCGGCGCCTGCTCGACGCCTGCGACCGCGTGCTCAAGAGCGCCCTGTACGAGCGCGAGCCCCTGCCGGTGTGGTCCGTGGGCACCGTCACCCTTCTCGGCGACGCCTGCCACCCCATGCTGCCCTTCATGGCCCAGGGCGCCGGCATGTCCATCGAGGACGCCGTCGTCCTCGGCCGCGCGCTGTCCGGCGCCGCCGACCGCCCCCAGGCGGCCGCCGCGCTGCAGCGCTACGAAGCCGCCCGGCGCGAACGCACCGCCCGCATCCAGCTCGCCTCCCGCGGGAACGAGTGGATGAAGGGCCCCGGCAACGCCGACTGGGTCTACGGCTACGACGCCTGGCAGGTGGCGATCGCCTGAACCTGCGCCCCAAAGCGGGCGCACCGCCCTGCAGGCTGGCGGTCAGCGGTGCCCATGCCGGTCGAGCACCGGTCACGTGCGGCGCGCAGACCGGCATGGGCGGCGATGGCCGACGCGCGACGTCAGCCTGTCGATGGAGCCACGAAGCATCCACCCGGAAGGTTCACGGCCGATGACCGACGCGCGACGTCAGCGAGCGGAACCCGGAACGCTGCTCAGCCCCGCAGCGCCGCCGCAGGTCGCGTCCGGTAGAAGGTCAGCGGCTGGGCCTTCGCCTCGCGCAGCACGTTCTTGCGCATGCGGCCCACCACGTGCATCTCGCAGGGCTTGCAGTCGAAGCGCAGCGTCAGCCGGTCGTTGCCGTGAACCAGCGTCAGCGGTTCGGCGCGCACCGTGCCCTGAACGCCGACCACGCCCTTGGCCTGCTTCGGGCACAGGCTCAGCGACCAGCGCACGCAGTGCTTGGTGATCATCAGGCTGGCCTCACCCAGCTCCTCGTGACTCTCGTAGGCTGCGCCCACGATCTTCACCCCGTGCCGGGCGTAGAAGGCGGCCGCCTGGCCGTTGTACACATTGGCCAGGTAACTCAGCGTGTCCTCGGGGTAGGGCACCGGCGGCTCCACCGGCGCCGCCCGTGGCAGGCGCGCGAAGGCCGCCTCGCGTGCCGCCTCCAGCGCAGCCACCGCCTCGCGCCGCAGCGCATTGGCCAGGCTGCTGGGCACGAACAGGCCCGTGGTCGCCGTGTCGACCTCCACCGCCTGCGCCTCGAACAGCGTGCCACCGAGCCGGCCGAGCTGCGCCTTCAGGCCTTCGAGCGCGCGCGCCGCGTCACGGGCGGCCTCGTGCGCGTGGGCCGCACGGGCCTGCCCGACATGGCCCTCGTCGTCCGCCACCTCCAGCGCGAAACCGTCGGCCGGCGCACGCCAGCGCAGCCGTACCGGGATGCGCCGCTGCGCGGACTCCCGGCCCAGCAGCCGCTCCCAGGCCATGTCGCGGTTGCGGCTGAGTTCGGTGCCGCGCTTCAGGTCCTTCAGCCCGGCCGTGCTGCCGCCCGGCACGTTGGGGTGGACGCGCCAGCCCGCGCCCCCGAGCGCCTGCGCCACGTTCACCGGCACCCCCTGCAGTTCGCCCTGCAGGTCCCACCAGGTCAGCGCGTCGCCGTTGTGCAGCGCTTCCCCGGCGTCGGCGAGCTGAACGTCGAAGTGGTCAGCGCCCACCTTGAGCACCTGCCCGATGGGCATCCCGGCGTGCTTGGGCGTGTCGAAGGCGCCGATGTCGATCTGGCGCCCGTTGACGAAGTAGTCGGTCGCGCCGCGGTTGAAGTTGCGCCCCGGATCCGGGGTGAAGAAGTGGCGCGTGCGGCCGCTGGAGGCCGGCCGCAGCCGTGGCTGCCTCTCGCGGCCGGCGGCGCGCTGCTCCATCAGCGCGTCGAAGAGCTGCCGGTAGTGGGCCGTGACGTTCTTCACGTAGCCCATGTCCTTGTAGCGGCCCTCGATCTTGAAGCTGCGCACGCCCGCGTCCACCAGCAGCGCCAGGTTGGCGCTCTGGTCGTTGTCCTTCAGGCTGAGCACGTGCTTGTCGTGGGCGACGACGCGGCCCTGGGTGTCGGTGACGGTGTAGGGCAGGCGGCACTCTTGCGAGCAGTTGCCGCGGTTGGCGCTGCGCCCGGTGTGGGCATGGCTGATGAAGCACTGGCCGCTGTAGGCCACGCACAGCGCGCCGTGGACGAAGAACTCGATCACCGAGCGGTCCACCTGGGCCGCGATCGCGCGGATCTGGTGCAGGTCCAGCTCGCGCGCCAGCACCATTTGCGAGAAGCCCACGTCCTGCAGGAAGCGCGCCTTGGCCGGCGTGCGGATGTCGGTCTGCGTGCTCGCGTGCAGTTGCAGCGGCGGCAGGTCGAGCTCGAGCAGGCCCATGTCCTGCACGATCAGCGCGTCCGCGCCGGCCGCGTGCAACTGCCAGGCCAGGCGCCGCGCGGGCTCGAGCTCGTCGTCGCGCAGGATGGTGTTCAGCGTCACGAAGACGCGTGCGTGGAAGCGGCGCGCGTGGCGGCACAGGCGCTCGATCTCGGCCACCGGGTTGGCCGCCTTGTCGCGCGCGCCGAAGCCCGGCCCGCCGATGTAGACCGCGTCCGCGCCGTGGTTCACCGCCTCGATGCCGATGTCGGCGTCGCGGGCGGGGGCCAGGAGTTCGAGTTCGGCGCGCAGCGCCATGCCGGCCTCGTCAGGCCGCGGCCGCGCGCAGGCGCGCGCCGGCAGCGTCGAAGGAGGCGCGCAGCGCAGCGTAGTCGTGGTGCACCGCGAACTGCGGGAACTGCGCGACGATGCTTTCCGGCGGGTGGATGAAGAAACCCGCGTGCGCGGCGCCCAGCATCCCCGTGTCGTTGTAGGAGTCGCCAGCGGCCATGACCTGGAAGTTCAGGCCCTTCAGCGCCTCCACCGCATGCCGCTTCTGGTCGGGCTGGCGCAGGCGGTAGCCGGCGACATAGCCCTCGGCGTCGACTTCCAGCCGGTGGCAGAACAGCGTGGGCCGGCCGAGCTGGCGCATCAGCGGGTCGGCGAACTCGTAGAAGGTGTCCGACAGGATCACCACCTGGTAGTTCGAGCGCAGGCCGTCGAGGAAGTCTTTCGCCCCCGGCAGCGGCGCCATGCCGGCGATCACCGCCTGGATGTCGGCCAGCTTCAGCCCGCGCTCGCGCAGCAGCGCGAGCCGAAAGCGCATCAGCTTGTCGTAGTCGGGTTCGTCGCGGGTGGTGCGGCGGAATTCGGGGATGCCGGTGCGTTCGGCGAAGGCGATCCAGATCTCGGGGACGAGCACGCCCTCGAGGTCGAGGCAGACGATTTGCATGGGCGGGAAGGCAGGCGCTTGGAGGGGCGGCCGACGTCGGGAGGTGCCGGGCAGGCCGATCGTGGGGCTGGATGGTAGCGGGTTCGCGCGGCCGCCCGTCTTCAGTCGCCCGGCGCCAGCACCACGGCCTGCCTGCGGGTGGCGCCGTCGCGCCACAGCGTCAATGTCACCCGGTCCCCGGGCGCGCGTTTTTCCAGCAGCGTGAGCATGTCGTCGAGGTTGGCGACCGCTTCGCCGTCGACCGCGGTGATGACATCGCCCGAGACGACCTCGCCGTTGCGGCCGCGGCGGAAGGGTTGCAGGCCGGCACGCGCGGCCGGGCTGCCGGGCACGACCTGCAGCAGCACCACGCCGGCCGGCAGGTTGAGCGCACGCTGCAGCGCCGGCGGGCCGGCGGAGACGCCGATGGCCGGACGCACGAAGCGGCCGTCGCGGATCAGGCGCGGCACGATGCGGTTGACCTCGTCCACCGGGATCGCGAAGCCGATGCCCGCACTGCCCCCGCTGGGGCTGAAGATCGCGGTGTTCACGCCGATCAAGCGGCCTGCGGAATCCAGCAGCGGGCCGCCGGAGTTGCCCGGGTTGATGGCCGCGTCGGTCTGGACGACGCCGCGGATGGTGCGCTGGTTGACCGACTCGATCTCCCGGTTGAGGGCGCTGACGATGCCTGTGGTCAGCGTCTGGTCCAGGCCGAAGGGATTGCCGATGGCATGGACCTTCTGGCCCACCTGCAGGTCGCGGCTCGAGCCGATGGGGATGGCCGGTGCCTTCGACGAGGGCACGTCGATGCGCAGCACCGCGAGGTCGCGGTCGGGGAAGGCCCCGACGAGTTCGGCGGTGTGCGTGCTCTGGTCGGCCAGCGTCACCCGCGCCGCGCTGCCACCCTGGATGACGTGGAAGTTCGTCACGATGTGGCCGCGCTCGTCCCACACGAAGCCCGTGCCGGTGCCGCGCGGCACCTGCTCGACGTTGAGCGAGAAGAAATCGCGCTGGACCTCCAGCGTGGTGATGTGTACGACCGACGGCGAGATCCGCTTGAACACGTCGATCTGGCTCTGCTCCTCGGCCAGCAGCGGCCCCCGCGGCGTGACCGCGCGTGCCGACGCCTCGGTGCGGCTGAGCGCGCCGTGCGGCAGCGCCAGGGCCAGCACGGCGGCGGACAACAGTGCGGCGAGTGTCCAGGGCACCCATCGTCGCGCAGCGTCGTGGGGAAGTCGGTTCAGGTTCATCGTTCGCCTCCTGACGACCTGCTGCGTCGCGGCTCGACGGGGCCCTCGGCCCGTCAGCCCCACGGGTGGATGCCGCGCCGGGCCGGGCGCGCCGCGCACGGCCACCGGCGATGAGCAGGGTTCACGCCACGATATATGCGGCCGAGCCCGTGGCGATCAAGCTGCCTTGCTCGTTGACCAGGCGCATCTGCGCAGACGAGACGCGGCCGCCCAGGCGGGTGACCTCGGCGCTGGCGACGAAGTGCTGGCCGATGCCCTGGCGCAGGTAGTCGGTGCGCAGGTCGATCGTGGCCATGCGGGCGAAGCGCTGCATGAACTGCTCGGTGCCCTCGGCCGGATGCCGCTCGCTCATCGCCACCATGATCGCCAGCGCGCCTGTCGGGTCCAGGATGGCTGCGGTCACGCCGCCGTGCAGGCGCCCGTAGCCGTAGTGGCCCACCAACTCCGGGCGCATGTCCACCCGCGTGCGCACGTCACCGGGGCGCACGGACAGCACCTTCAGCCCGAGCACCTGATGGAAGGTGATCTTCTGTTCGAACAGGTCGATCAGGGCGCGCTCCAGGCGCATCTGTTCGGCGGCGCTGCGCGGGGGATGGGCCGGTGTGGTCATGCGATCGAGGAGGCAGGCAGTCGGTAGAAGGTGCGGGCATTGGCCCCGAGGACGGCGGCCCGCTGGGCATGGGTCGCGCCCGACTCATCGAGCAGGGACTGTGTCTCGGCCCACCAGCCCTCGTAGCGGCCTGCCAGCTCCAGCACCGGCCAGTCGCTGCCCCACAGGACGCGGTCGTAGCCGAAGCTGTCGATCAGGTGGCGCGCCCAAGGGCGCGCGGCCGCCGGGGCCGGGCGGGCGCCGCACTCGGTCAGCAGGCCCGAGAGCTTGCATTTCACCGGCGTCTGGCGCGCCAGCGCGAGCATCTCGTCGGCCCAAGGCTGCCACATGCCGGCGGCGATGTCGGGCTTGGCGCCGTGGTCGATCACCACCCGCAGGTCGGGATGCCGGTCCACGAGGCGGCGGACCCGGCTCAGGTGCATCGGCTTGACCAGGGCGTCGAAGGCCAGTCCGCAGGCGGCCATGGCCTCCAGCGCCGGGGCCACCTCGTGTCGCAGGATCCAGTCCGGGTCGGCCAGGTCCTGCAGCATCGGCCGCAGGCCCACCAGGCCGGGTTGACGCGCCAGGGCCTCGACGCGGCGTGGGGCGTCGGCAGCGGCCAGGTCGGTCCAGCCGACCACGCCGAGCACGCGCTCGTGCATCCGCGCCTGCTCGAGCAGGAAGAGGGTCTCGGCCTCGGTGGGCGCGGCCTGCACCAGCACGCCGGCGGCGACACCGTGCCGGCATGAGACGGCCGTCCAGTCGTCGACCGCCACGTCCCGGTGGATGTCGCCCAGAGCCGGCGTGAGCCAGCCGTAGTCGCCACGCGCCAGTTGCCAGCAGTGGAAATGCGCGTCGATCGTCTCCAAGGGCTGACTGGCCCCCTTGATCGCGCCGTGGGTTCCGTTCATCGGGCCTCCGGCACCGGTGCATCCTCCGGCAGCAGGCGCTGGCGTCGCAGTGCGTCCCAGAACGCACCCGGCACCGCATGCGCCAGCATGGCCAGCGCGTCGTCCCACTCGGCAGTCCGCCGGGCGCCGAGCATCAGCTCGGTGATGGCGGGATGGGCCATCGGGAATTGCAGCGCCGCCGCGCGCAGCGGCACGCCGTGCGCCTCGCACACGGCCTCGATCCGAGCCGTGCGTTCCAGCCAGGTGGCGGGCGCCGGCTGGTAGTTGAAGGTGGCCCCCGCCGCGCGGGCACCCACGGCCAGCAGCCCGGAGTTGAAGACGCCGCCCAGCGACACGCGCACGCCGCGTGCCAGGCACTGCGGCAGCATCTGCGCCAGCGCGGCATGGTCCAGCAGGCTGTAGCGGCCGGCGATCAGCACCGCATCGATGTCGGCATGGCGCAGCACCTGCAGCACCGCCTGCTCGTCGTTCACGCCCAGACCGATGGCGCCGAGCAGTCCTTCGCGTCGCAGCTGCGCCAGCGTCGGCAAGGTCTCCTCGATCACCCGGCGCAGCACGCGCTGCGCATCGGCGCCGTGGGTGTGGGCGTCCATGTCGTGGACGTAGGCGATGTCCAGGCGCGACAGGCCCAGGCGCTGCAGGCTGTCCTCGACGCTGCGGCGGGTGCCGGCCGCGCTGAAGTCCCAGTGCTGCACGAAGGGCAGGCCGTCGACGTAGCAGAACTGCTCGCGGGGCACGTGCTGGCGGGGCGTCAGCAGACGTCCGACCTTGCTCGACAGCGTGTAGGCCTCTCGCGGACGGGCACGCAGGGCCTGGCCCATGCGGTGCTCCGACAGGCCGTGCCCGTAGTGCGGCGCGGTGTCGAAGCGCCGGCACCCGTCGGCCCAGGCGCGATCGAGCAGCGAGCGCGCGTCCTCGTCGCCGACCGGCTGGAACAGGTTGCCGAGGGCGGCGCCGCCCAGGCCGATGCCGCGGGCGAGCCCCGAGCCCGCGGCGGCCCCGGCTGCCGCCGATGAACCGATCGATGTCGGGGTGTCCTCGCGGGGAGGCGTGGTCGGTGAAGGAGTGTCAGGATCGTCTTGTTTCATGTCGGGGTTTACACCACGCCGAAGGCGCGGATGGTGCCACTAACATCCGCGCGCCGGTCTCCGGGCTTCCCCCGAGGGCTGCCACGATACGGCGGTGGCGTGCCGCCGCGGTGAGGGCCCTGTGGGGGCCATGTGGAGACCATGCGGACACCATGTGGGTGCCTGCGGGCCGTTTGCGACACGGACATCGAGCATGTTGAGAGGCATTTCCCCTTTGCTGACCCCTGACCTGCTGCACGCGCTCGCGGGCATGGGGCACGGTGACGAGCTGGCGATCGTCGACGCCAACTTCCCCGCGGTCAGCGTGGCCGCGCGCGCCGGGGTGCCCTGTGTGCAGATCATGGGCGTGGACACGCCGGCCGCGCTGGACGCGGTCCTGACGCTGCTGCCGGTGGACGATTTCGAGCCCGACCCGGTGCGCACGATGCAGGTCGTCGGCGACCCGCAGGCGGTGCCGCCCGCCGTGCAGGCGATCTCGCAGGTGCTGGCACGGCACGGGGCGCCGAATCCCGCGGGCCTGGAGCGCCACGCCTTCTATGCTGCCGCCCTGCGCGCGCGCCTCGTCGTCCGCACGGCCGAGATGCGCGCCTACGGCAACGTCCTTGTGCGCAAGGGCGTGCTCTTCGGCGCCACCCCCGCCGCTTGTCCTGCCCCCTGACATCGATCGGGTGCCGCGCCCGGACAATTCCGATCGGCGGCGTGTTGCACCATCCGGCCCTCCACACCACACGACACGACACCACACGACGACCATGAACGCTCCTGCCACTGCCTCCCATGCCTTCCGCGGCGTCTGGCCCGCGATGCTCACGCCCCTGAACGCCGACCTGTCGATCGACCATGCGCTGTACGCCGAGCATGCGCACGCGCTGCTGGCGGCGGGCTGCGGCGGCGTGACCGCCTTCGGCACGACCGGGGAGGGCCCGTCGTTCTCCGTGGGTGAGCGGCGCGCCGCGATCGAGGCCCTGATTGCTGCAGGCATCCCGGCCTCACGGATCATCGTCTCCACCAGTTGCGCGGCCTTGCCGGAGACGCTGGAGCTGACCCGGCACGCCACGGCTGCCGGGGTTCACGGCGTGCTGATGCTGCCGCCCTTCTTCCTCAAGGGCGTCAGCGATCGGGGCATCACCGACAGTTACCGCTGGGTCATCGACCAGGTGGCCGATGCCCGGCTGCGCATGTACCTCTATCACATCCCCCAGGTGGCGGCGGTGGGCCTGTCGCACGCGGTGATCCGCGAGTTGCTCGACGCCTACCCCGACACCATCGTCGGCATCAAGGACAGTGCCTGCGACCGCGAGCACTCGGTCGGTCTGGCCCGTGCCTTCATGCCCGGGATCACGGTGTACGTGGGCAACGAGACCGATCTGCCGACGCTGGGACGCCTGGGCAGCACGGGGGCGATCAGCGGCCTGGCCAACTTCTGCCCCCGCCTGGTGCACCGGCTGGTGATGCAGCCCGATCATCCGGGCATCGAAGACGACCTGGCGCAGGTGCAGGCCCTCCTCGCGGGGCTCGACGGACTGTCGCTGATGCCTGGCATCAAGGGCGTGATGGCGCAGCGCAGCGTTCGCGCGGGCTGGCTGCGCGTGAGGCCGCCGCTGGTGGCGCTCGATGCGGCCGAGCAGGCCTTGCTGGCCAGCCGTCTGCAGGCCATCGACGGGCGCTGGAACGTGGCTTGACCCGGCGCCGGGCGCGTCCCGGCCGAGCTCGGCGGCAGCGGACGCGTCCGTGGAGCCCGGACGTCCTCCGGCCGTCAAGGCGTGTCTTCCGTGCTGAGGCTGTCGGCCGGACGCGCCATCGCGGACGCCGACCGATGGCGTCGACACGAATGCCTCGGTCGATGGCGTAATCTCGGGGTCTGGCAGTGCGCAGGCCCGCCCGTCGAGCGCGTCGGGGGCCTGCCGGCATGAGGAGGACACAGGCTTGGGTGATGCGCGACAACGGCGGCGCTGGCTGACCCGTGCGTTGCTGTGGGCGGTGGTGGCCGGCGTCGGGCTGCTCGCGCTGCCACTGCTGCTGGTGGCGGTGGGCCTCACGGTCGACGCCAGCCCCTGGCGGGGCGAGGTGGCGCACGCCATCGGGCGCGCGTTGCAGCGCGAGGTCCGGTTCGACGGGCCCGCCCGCATCACCTTCTCGCTGCAGCCCGAGCTGCGCGTCGGGGGCATCCGGGTGCGCAATCCGGACGGTTTCGGCGAGGATGATTTCGCCAGCTTCGGTGAAGGGCACTTCCAGCTCGCCTTGCTGCCGCTGCTGCGCTACGAGTTGCAGGTGCGGGATTTCACCGCGCGCGACGTGCGCGTGCGCCTGCAGGTCAAGGCCGACGGACGCGCGAACTGGCACTTCGGAGGCGCTGCTGCCGCTGGCACCGGCGTCGACGGCGCGCCACCTGCGCCCTCGGCCACCCCGGCGCAGGCGACGACCACCGAGGGCGCGGCGGGGTCCAGGGGGCCGGCGCTGCGGCGGGAGCAGGTGGGCGGGGTGGCGATCGACAAGGTGCGGTTCGAACGCATCGCCCTCGAGTTCGCTTCCGAGGGTTCGGCGCCGCGGCGCTTCCAGCTCGATGAACTCGATCTCGTCGCGCCGGCCGGACAGCCGCTGACCGTGCGCATGAGGGGGCAGGTCGAGGGGCGTTTCCCGTACACCGTGTCGGTCGAGGGCGGCTCGCTGTCGTCGCTGGTCGCAGGACGCGAGCCCTGGCCGCTGAAGCTCGATCTCGGATTCGCCGGCACGCAACTCGGTCTGGCCGGACAGGTGCTGCCCCAGCCTGGGGCCGGATGGGCCGATCTGGCCTTCCGTTTGCAGACGGACGATCTGTCGCAACTCGAGCAACTGCTGCAGACGGCCCTGCCGCCGGTCGGCGCGGTCGCCCTGTCGATGCGCGTGGGCTGGCGTCCCGGCTGGTTCGCCCTGTCGCAGATCGACGCGACCATGGGGCGCACCGCGCTGCAGGGCGATCTTGCCCTGCGGACCGACACCCCGGTGCCGAGCGTGACCGGCCGCTTGCGTGTGCCGACGCTGGACCTGCAGCCCTTCCTCGCAGAGGCTCCCGCGCCCGGCGGCACCGTTGCGGGCCCGGCCGCTGCCGCCTCCGCCGCCCCCGCCGGGACCGACACCCGCGCCGCGGCGCGCGTGCCGGACCCGGCGGCGGAACGTCCGGCACCGACCACCCTGCTGGATGCCTATCGGGAACTGCAGGCGCAGACCTTCGATCTGTCCCGTCTGGGACAACTCGACGCCGACCTCGAGCTCGAGGTCGGACGCAGCCTGAACCTGCCCGGGGACGTCCGCGACGTCTGGCTGGCGATCCGCCTGCGGGACGGCTCCCTGGTCGCGCCGGTGCGCGTGCAAGCAGCCGACGTGCCGATGCAGGGTCAACTCGTCGTCGCGCAGGCCAGCGGCGTGCCGACCTTCGCGCTCGCGCTGGGGGCGCAGCAGGCGCCGCTCGGCGGTCTGTCGCGGCTGCTGGCCGGCGTGCCCGGCGTCGAGGGTCAGGTGGGCCGCGTGGACGTGGCACTCGCGGCGCGGGGTGCAACGCTCGGTGACGTCGCGCGCAGCCTGACGGTCACCGTCGGACTGGACCGCGGTCGGCTGCGGTACGGCACGCAGGTCGGTGCGCGGCCGGTGGCCTTCGAGCTCGACCGCCTGCTCGTCGAGTTGCCCGCCGGACAGGCGCTGCGCGGACAGGCCGCCGGCGCCCTGTTGGACGAGCGCTTCGCGGTGGATCTGCGCGGGGGCTCTCTGCCGGCGCTGGCCGAGGGCCGAGCGTGGCCGGTGGGCCTGCAACTGCGCGCGGCCGGCGCCCGGGTCGGCCTGTCCGGGCAGATCCGGCCCGATGCCGCCCGCGCGGGCGCAGACCTGCGCCTGTCGATCGATGCCCCGCGCGCCGGCAGCCTCGGGCCGTGGCTCGGACTGGATGCGCGGGCCCCGCTGCCCTTGCGCGTGTCGGCGCCGCTGGCCCTGACGCCGGATCGCTTGCTCATCGACGAGTTTTCGCTGAGCCTGGGGCGTACGCGCATGACCGGGTCCCTCGGCTTGCAGGGTTGGGCAGCCGTGTCAGGTGGCGGTCGGGTGCGGCCGCGGGTGGACCTGCGGCTGCAAGTCCCCGAGATCGACGTGCCGCAGTTGCAGTCGCTGCGCGCCGCAGTCGACTCCAGGCCGGCGTCCGCGCCGGCAGCGCCACCGCAGGGATCGGCCCTCACGCTGGACCTGCCGGTGCTGCCCCGCGGCATCGACCTGAGCGACACGGACTTCGCGGTCGGCGTGCAACGCCTGCGCCTGCCTGCCGCCGACGTCGAGGGCATCGGCTTCGAGGGACGCATCCGCGACGGTCACATGTCCCCCGCGCCCTTCAGTGCGCGGGTGGCGGGCGTCGCCTTCAACGGCAGCGCAACGGTCGACCTGCGCGGCGCACTCCCCGAGGTCGGCCTGTCCTTGCGCACGGGCGCGGTCGACATCGGGGGGCTGTTGCAGCGCCTGAAGATCGCCGACGGCATCGACGCGCGCGCCGATGCGCTGCAGTTGGCGCTCGTGCTGCGCGGCAGCCGGCTTGGCGAAGCGATCGAGCGCTCGCAACTCGATGCGCAGATGCAGGGCGGCCGATGGACGCTGCGCAGCCCCGCGCGCCAGCCCATCCTGACGGTGGCGGTGGATCGGGGGCGCCTGCAGGCGCCGCCAGGGGCCCCGGTGTCCCTGACGCTGGACGGCACGGTCGACCGCAGCCCGGTGGCGATCCGCATGGGCACCGGCCGGCTGGCGGACCTGACCCGTCCCGGCAGCCGTGTGCCGTTCTCGCTCGACGCGCTGGCGGCCGACACCCGGCTGTCGCTGCGCGGGCAGGTGGCGGTGCCATTGACCGACCGCGGTGGCGAGCTGACGCTGAGTCTGTCGGGCCCGCGCTTCGATGCGCTCAACGAGCTGGCGCGGGCCGACCTGCCGCCCTGGGGGCCGTGGTCGCTGAGCGGGCGCTTCCAGGTCGACGGGCAGGCGTATGCGATGCCGGCGCTGGAGTTGAAGGTGGGCGCCAGCCGACTGCAGGGGCAGGGCACGCTGGGGTTCGATGGCGTCCGTCCGGTCGCCCGCCTGTCGTTGAAGGCGCCGACGGTGCAGCTCGACGACTTCCGCTTCGGTGACTGGTCGCCGGTGGGCCGCGCCACGCCGAAGGTCGCCCCGCCGCCTGCAGCCGAGCCGGCGTCGCGCGATCTCGGACAGATGCGGGCGCAGGCCCGCGATGCGGCGCGCCGCGGCCAGCAACTGCTTTCGCGTCAGACGCTGCTGCGTCAGGAGGTGGACCTGGACGTCCAGGTCGATCAGGTGCGCTCGGGTGCCGATCTGCTCGGCGGCGGGCGACTCCACCTGGACGTCCGGGAGGGCCGCCTGAGCCTGGCGCCTGCCGAGGTCGCCGTGCCGGGTGGGGGCGCGCGTGTGGAGCTGCTGTACGAGCCCCTGCCGGGTGACGAGGACGTGCGCCTGAAGACGCGGCTGCGCGTGGACCGCTTCGACTACGGCGTGCTGGCGCGCCGCCTGCAGCCCGGCAGCGATCTGGCGGGGCACTTCAGCACCCATCTCGACCTCGATTCGACGGCGCCGCTGGAAGCATTGATGCAGCGCGGCTCGGGTCGCCTGGATGTGGCCGTGTGGCCGGTCAACCTGAAGTCTGGTGTCTTCGATCTCTGGGCGGTCAACGTCTTCGTTGCGCTGCTGCCGACCCTGGACGACGCGTTGGCGTCCCGTGTGAACTGCGCAGTGGCACGTTTCGACCTGCGCGAGGGGCGACTGCAGCAGGACAGCCTGCTCGTCGACACGACGCGGCTGCGGGCCACGGGCACGGCGCGGGTGGACTTTCGCGACGAGACGCTGTCGGTGCGCCTGGTGCCGCGCGCCAAGCGCCCGCAGTTCTTCTCGCTGCCGCTGCCGGTGGAGGTGTCGGGGCGCCTGACCGACTTCCGCGTCGGTGTGCCGGCTCGATCCGCAGTCGCCACCTTGGGCGGCTTCTTCGGATCGGTGGTCACGACCCCGATCCGCCTGCTGTCCGACAAGCCGGTGCCGGCCGACGGCGCCGACGTGTGCGGGTCAGCCATGCGCGAGGGCTCCCGAACCCCATGAATCCACCTCCAGGATCCGATCCGTCGCGTGACGAGGCGGCCGGCGCGCCCTTCGACGGCCTGGGACTCTCGCGACGCGAACGTCTGTGGGCCCTGCTGGTCGTCGCGCTGGCCGTCGTCGCGATCGGGGCACTGATCGCCGCCTTCTGGCGCCCGGCCCCGCCCGCCCGCGTGGTGATGAGCACCGGCCCGGCCGATGGCGCCTATCACGCCTGGGCCTTGCGCTATCGGGACATCCTCGCGCGCGAGGGCGTCGACCTCGTGCTCCGGCCGTCGGCGGGCGCGGTGGAGAACCTGCAGCGCCTGCGTGCCGGAATCGACGGCGTGACGCTCGCCCTGGTGCAGGGCGGGCTGGCCGAGGAGCTCGACCGGCAGCGTCTGGTCGCGCTCGGCGCCGTGGCGCACGAGCCCTTGTGGATCTTCCACCGCCAGGGGCTGCGGGTGGAGGGCTTCTGGTCCTTCGCCGGCGCCAGGATCGCCGGGGGGCCGCCGGGCAGCGGCACGCGCCATGTCACCGATCTGCTGCTGCAGCGCCATGGCCTGACGGACGGGAGCGCGCCAACGGTCATGCCGCTGTCCGGACTCGCCGCGGCCTCGGCACTCGAGCGCGGCGAGGTCGACATGGCCCTGCTGGTGGCCGCGCCCGAAGCGCCCGCGGTGCAGCGCCTGCTGCGCGCACCGGACATCGACCTGTGGCATTGGCGCCGGGCCGAGGCCTACGCCCGCCAGATGCCGGTGCTCGCACGGCTGGACCTGCCAGAGGGGGCGGTCGACCTGATGGCCAACCTGCCGCCGCGCGACCTTACGCTGCTGTCGCTGAAGGCGATCCTGGTGACCACGCCGGACATCCACCCGGTGCTCGTCGACCTGTTGCTGGACGCGGCGCGTGCGGTCCACGGCGGCAGCGGGCTGCTGCACCGGGCGGGCGATTTCCCCCAGCCCGACGCGACCGAGTACCCGATGTCGGCCGACGCCGAGCGTTATCACAAGAGCGGACCGTCGGCCCTGCAGCGCTACCTGCCCTACTGGGCCGTGGTGTGGATCCAGCGGCTGATCTACTTCGGCCTGCCGCTGCTGGTTGTCGGCCTGCCGCTGGCGCGGGCGCTGCCGGCCCTGTACCGCTGGGCCATGCGCCGCCGCGTCTACCGGCTGTACGGCGAACTCGCCTACCTCGAGCGCGAGGCCTCGGCCGACCCGGCCCGGCGCGCACGGGCGCTGCAGCGTCTGGCGCAGATCGAGCAGCGGGTGCACCGTCTGCGCACGCCGGCGTCCTTTGCCGCCGAAGCCTACATGCTGCGCATGCACCTGGACTTCGTGCGCAGCCGGTGGCAGGCGCTCAGTCGCGCAGGCCCAGACGGCGCAGCGGCGGCGGGGTCGTCGGAACCGTCACGACCTTCTCCTCGGTGAAGAAGGCCTCGCAGGCGTCTCCGCTCTGACGCCCGACGCCGGAGTCCTTGTAGCCGCCGAAGGGCGCGCGCAGCTCCCGCATCATCGGCGTGTTGACCCATACGATCCCCGTGCGCAGGCCTTCGGTCATCGCCGTCACCGTCGGCAGGTGGTCCGACCAGACGTAGCTGACCAGGCCGTAGCGCGTGTCGTTGGCCAGGGCCAGCGCGTCTTCGACCTCGTCGAAGGGCATCAAGGTGGCGAAGGGGCCGAAGATCTCGTCCTGGGCGACGCGGCAACGGTTGTCGGGCGCGATGACGGCCGTGGGTTCGGCGTAGAAGCCGGGTGACAGGTGGGGCACCGCCACGCCGCCCGTCAGCAGCGTGCAGCCTTCGTCGCGGGCATGGTCGGCGTAGCGCAGCACGCGCTCCAGTTGCGCACCGGACGCCAAGGGCCCGAGCTCGGTGGTGTCGTCCATCGGGTGACCGATGCGCAGACCGCGCGCACGGGCGACGAAGCGTTCGACGAAGTCGTCGAAGACGCGCCGCTGCACCAGGATGCGCGAGCCCGCCAGGCACTGCTGGCCGTTGTTGGAGAAGATGCCCAGCAAGGCGCCATCGAGCGCGCGGTCGAGGTCGGCCGAGGCGAAGACGATGTTGGCCGATTTGCCGCCCAGCTCCAGCGTGCAGGGCGCGAGGTGGCGCGCGGCCGTCTCCATGATGCGCCGCCCGGTCTCGGTGCCGCCGGTGAAGCACACGCGCCGCACGTCCGGGTGCGCCACCAGCGCCTGCCCGGTGACCGGACCCCGGCCGTTGACCAGGTTGACCACGCCCGGGGGCAGGCCGGCCTCGTGCATCAGCTCGACCATGCGCATCACCGCCAGCGGCGACTGCTCCGACGGCTTGATCACACAGGTCGCGCCGAAGGCGATGGCACTGGCGATCTGCATCGACGACAGAGCCAGCGGGGCGTTCCACGGCGAGATCAGCGCCGCAACGCCTGCCGGCTCGCGCATCACCGTGGAGACATAGCCCGGCGTCTGTCGGTAGACCTGACCGGCGCTGTGGCCGATGTGGTCGGCGAAGAAACCGAAATTCGACGCCGCGCGGGGCAGGTGACGCTGGCGCAGCTCGCGCAGGACGATGCCGGTGTTGCGGCATTCGAGCCAGGCGAGTTCGTCGACGTGGCGCAGCAGCACCGCCTGGATGTCGCGCAGGACGGCCTGCCGGCGTGGCACGCTGGCGCGCGGCCACGGGCCATGCTCGAAGGCGGTGCGTGCCGCCGCGACAGCCGCATCCACCTGCGCCGCGTCGCTCTCGTCGAAGGCGCTGACAGCGGCGCCCAGCGCCGGGTCGACGATGTCGACCCGCGATCCGTTGCCCGGGCAGGGCTGGCCATCGATGAAGGCGCCGATCGCGACCGGCAGTGTCCAGGGGGCGGTAGGCGCGTTCACGGGGTGGCCTCCCCGCGGGCCAGCGCCCGGGCCTTGTCCAGGCCCTCGAGCATCGAGGTCTGGCGCAGGTAGGCACGGCAGCGGTCGGGATCGTCGATCACCGCCTGCAGGCGCGCCAACGCCGCCCGGCGCTCGGCCAGGTCGCGGATCTGCATGCGGGCGTGGTTGCGGTCGGCCTGGGCGATGATGTCGTCGCGGATGACCGGCAGGCGCTGGCGCTCGTAGCCGTCGAGGTCTTCCGCCGGTGCGCCGTCCAGGGCCCGCACCAGGTGCTCGCACAGGCACATCGCGTCGTGGATGCCGCCGTTCATCCCCATGCCGCCCTTGGGATTGTTGAGATGGGCGGCGTCGCCGGCGATCAGCAGGCGCCGGCCGCGCCAGCGCGTGGCCAGCCGCTTGTGCACGCGGTAGGGGCGGATCTCCACCAGCGGGAAGGGGCCGTGGCCGGGGAAGAGCGCGCGCAGCCGCTCGTCGATGCGCGCCGGGTCGGCCTCCACCTCCAGCGGCGCATCGCTCACGGGATGCAGGCTCACGCGCCAGATCGACGGCAGGTGCAGCAGGCTGTAGGTGCCGCTGTCCTGCCAGATGTAGTTCACGCCGTCGAGGTCGCCCCACATCGCGCCGAAGTCGAAGCCCGTGGTGGCGAGCAGCGTGACGTCAGGGTAGACCGTGCCCTCGAAGGCCGCGCCGATGGCCTTGCGCACGAGGCTGTGGGCGCCATCGCAGCCGACCACATAGGCGGCCTCGATGCGCTCGCTCCGGGCCGCTGTCGGGCGCTCGTGCGGCGCGTCGGATGCATGCTCGACCCTGTCGACCCTGTCGACCCTGTCGACCCTGTCGACCCTGTCGACCCTGTCGACCCTGTCGACCTCGACCCAGGCGGCGCCGGCGTCCTGCCCGACGCTCGAGACCGTGTGCCCCCGCAGCAGGCGCACGCCGGGCATCTGCTGCAGCTGCGCCTCCAGGGCCAGGCTGAGCACCGACTGCTCGCACTGCAGGCGGTAGGGATGGGCGGTCTCGTCGCCGAGCACCGAGAGGTCGAAGCTGACGTGCTCGCCGGTCTCGTGCAGCCGGATCTGCCAGCGCGGCGTGACGCGGCCATGGCGCAGCAGCTCGGCGGTGATGCCCCAGGCATCGAGCATGTCGAGCGTCGGAGGATGGAAGGTCGAGGCCCGCAACTGCCGCGAGACCGCGGGATCGCGTTCGATCAGCGTCACCTGCACGCCCGCACGGGCCAGGCCGAGTGCCAGGGTGAGGCCGACGGGGCCGGCGCCGACGATGGCGACGTGGGAGTGTCTGGCAGGGGAGGGCGTCATGCAGGAGAGGTGCCGGTGCGGCATCGGGTTCACGCCGGGCTGGCGGGCCCGGGGCCGGCGCGCGCTTTGCGCGGCGCCGGACGGCCCGGGACTTTAGGGGCCACGCGGCGCCGGGCTGCTGAGGGTTTTCCCTGGGGGTGGCGCAGGGTCGCCGGCATGGACGGCGGCGGCACATGGGATGGGGCGCCGCTTTTCGGACGTGATGGCGGGAGATTGCGCGGGACCCCCTCGCGACCGACGCGCTGCCGGTACCATCCGCGGTTCTTCAACGTATTTGTCTCCATGGAAGTGCCCCCAGACCCCCTCGTGCGCTTTGAAGGACGTCTGCTGATGGTCGGTTTCGGCTGCATCGGCCGCGCGGTGCTGCCCTTGCTGCTGCGCCACCTGGACATGGACCGCCAGCGGCTCCGCATCGTCACCGACCGGGGCGACCACGCAGAGGTCGCGCTGCAACAGGGCGTGTCGATGCGGGTGCAGGCCCTGACGCCGGAGAACCACCGCCAGATGCTGGCCGAGGATCTGGGGCCGGGCGACTTCCTGCTCAACCTGTCGATCAACGTGGGCAGCGTGGACCTGATCGCCTGGTGCCAGGCACAGGGGGTGCTCTACCTCGACGCCTGCATCGAGCCCTGGGCAGGTGGTTACACCGACGAGACGCTCACGCCGTCGCAGCGCTCGAACTACACCCTGCGCGAGCAGGCGCTGGCGTTGCAGCCGGCGCGGCCCGGGCCGACAGCCGTGCTCACCCATGGCGTCAACCCCGGACTGGTGTCCCACTTCGTCAAGCAGGCCCTGCTCGACATCGCCGCCGCCGAGGGCTTGCCGACTTCGGAGCGCCCCCCGGACTGGGCGGCGCTGGCGCAGCGCCTGGATGTCAAGGTGGTCCACATCGCCGAACGCGACACGCAGTGGTCGGCGCGCCGCAAGACGCCAGGGGAGTTCGTCAACACCTGGTCGGTGGAGGGGTTCGTCGGCGAGGGCACGCAGCCCGCGGAGCTCGGCTGGGGCAGCCACGAGCGCCACTTCCCGGCCGACGGGCATCGCCACGGGCACGGGTGCGACGCCGCGATCTATCTCGACCGCCCCGGTGCCGGCACGCGGGTGCGCACCTGGACGCCGCTGGCCGGACCCTTGCTGGGTTTCCTCGTCACCCATGGCGAGTCGATCTCGATCGCCGATCACCTGACGGTCAAGGACCCGGACGGCCGCGTGTGCTACCGCCCGACCGTGCACTACGCCTACCACCCCTGCGACGACGCCGTGCTGTCCCTGCACGAGCTGGCCGGCCGCCAGTGGCATCTGCAGGACGGCCGTCGCCTGCTCGAGGCCGATGACATCGCCGCTGGCATGGACGAACTCGGCGTGCTGCTGGCCGGACACGCGCGGGGCGCCTACTGGTACGGTTCCCGGTTGACGATCGAGCAGGCGCGCGCGCTGGCGCCGTACAACAACGCCACCAGCCTGCAGACGGCTGCCGGTGTGCTGGCGGGCGTGGTCTGGGCCATGCGGCACCCGCGCCGCGGCATCGTCGACCCCGACGAGATGGATTTCCGGGAGGTGCTCGACATCGCCCGACCCTACCTGGGTGAGATGGTGGGCGTGTTCAGCGACTGGACGCCGCTGCACGGACGCACGGCGCTGTTCGCCGAGTCGGTCGATGCCGCCGACCCCTGGCAGTTCCTGAACGTGCGGGTGGCCTAGGAGGCTGTCGGACTCGGGAAGCGGCAGGCCGTCGGGCCTGCCCGAGCGCCGCGCCTGGCCGGCCCGGAGCGTTCAGCGCACGCTGTCGGGCAGTTCGATCTTGACCTCGAGCACCTCGAGATCGTCCTGCTTCTCGAGGTTGATCTTGACGTCCTCGGGCGAGACCTTGACGTACTTGGCGATGACCGCCATCAGTTCCTTCTGCATCTGCGGCAGGTAGTCGGCGCGCGACATCCCGCGGCCCGAGCGCTCGTGGGCGAGGATGATCTGCAGCCGCTCCTTGGCGACCGTGGCCGTGTTTTCCTTCCGGCCGAGGAAGAAGGACAGCAGGGACATGCCGCTCACCTCCCGCCGAACAGGCGCTTGAAGAATCCCGGCTTCTCGGCCGTGGTGAAGCGCATCGGGACCTGCTCGCCCAGGAAGCGGCTGATCACGTCCTTGTAGGCCTCGCTGACGTCGGTGCCCTTGAGATGCACCGCAGGCGTTCCCTGGTTGCTGGCATCGAGCACGGTCTCGCTCTCGGGGATGACGCCGATCAGCGGGATGCGCAGGATCTCCTGGATGTCCTCGAGCGACAGCATCTGCCCGCCGACCACGCGAGTGGGGTTGTAGCGGGTGATCAGCAGGTGCTCCTTGATCGGCTCCAGGCCCTCGACCGCGCGGCGGGTCTTGGAGGCCAGCATGCCCAGGATGCGGTCGGAGTCGCGAACCGAGGAGACCTCGGGATTGGTCACGACCAGCGCCTCGTCAGCGTAGTGCATGGCCATCAGCGCACCGGTCTCGATGCCGGCCGGCGAGTCGCAGACGATGTACTCGAAGCCCATCTCGGCCAGATCATGCAGCACGCGCTCCACGCCCTCCTGCGTGAGGGCCTCCTTGTCGCGCGTCTGGCTCGCCGCCAGCACGAACAGGTTGTCGCACTGCTTGTCCTTGATCAGGGCCTGGTTCAGGTTGGCCTCGCCCTGGATCACGTTGATCAGGTCGTAGACCACACGCCGCTCGCAACCCATGATCAGGTCGAGGTTGCGCAGGCCGACGTCGAAGTCGATCACGGCCGTCTTGTGGCCGCGAAGCGCCAGGCCGGAAGAGAAGCTGGCGCTGGTGGTGGTCTTTCCGACCCCGCCTTTGCCGGAGGTGACGACGATGATGCGGGCCATCTGGGAGGGCGTCCTGGTGGTGGTTGGAGGTGGGTGGACGGGGTGCTCGGGCGCTAGGGTTGGCGCGACGTTGCGGGGCGGTGCTGCGCTCAGGCTCTCGGGTCGCCAGCGCTCAGGTCGCCAGCGGCTCGACGAGCAGGCGCTCGCCGTCCAGGCGGATCTGTGCGGCGCGTCCCTGCACCTGCGCAGGCAGGGCCTGCTCGCTGGTGCGGTAGATGCCGGCGATGGAGACGAGTTGCGCCTCCATCGCGGTGGTGAAGATGCGCGCCGAGGTGTCGCCGCGCGCGCCGGCCATGGCGCGGCCGCGCAGCGGACCGTAGACGTGGATGTGGCCGTCGGCGATGATCTCGGCACCGAAGCTCACGGTGGTCAGCACGACGAGATCGCCGCCGCGGGCGTACACCCGCTGGCCCGACCGCAGCGGCCGGTCGACGACCATGGTCGGCGAGGCCGAACCGGGCACCGGCACCTCGCGCACGACTTCGCGCACCACCTCGACCTCGCGCACGATCTCGACCGGCGCGGCGCCTGCAGAAGGCGCGGGCGGGGCGGCGACCGGCGCAGCCGTCTCGGGCGCCGCATCCATCGCCTCGACCAGTCCGGCGGCCAGTGCCGCGGCCATCTGTTCGTCGCTGCCGCCCTGTGCCGCGACCAGCCGCAGGCGGTGGCGACGCAGGGCTGTGTCGAGTGCCGGGAAGTCGACCGCCGGCGCGCTGTCGCGCAGGGCCGACAGGTCGACGACGACGGCATCGTCCTCGAACAGCGTCGGCGTGCGGCCGTAGCGGCGCTGGAGCAGCTCCTCCACCGCGGCCATGTCAGGGGTGTGCAGGCGCAGGGACGCCAGTGTCCAGGCCGTGCTCTTGAGTTCGAAAGCCGGCCGGGCCGGCGGCTGCGTCGACATCCTTGAAGTGTATCTGCGGCCGTCCGCACCCCCGTCCGCACCCCCGCTTGGGTTCCAGACGTGCGGCGCGGCGCGACCGAGCGCGACCGTGCGCGACCGTGGGCGACCGGTCGCGGCCGTCGCTCAGGTCGCAGCGCGCGTCAGGCACCAGCCGGTCAGCGCAATACCGGCCAGCGTCGCCAGCAGCGAGCCGCCCAGGTGCGCGGCCGCCGCGCCGGCGGCCAGGCCCCAGCGGCCCTGCTGCAACAGCGCCACGGTCTCGGCCGAGAAGGTGGAAAACGTCGTCAGGCCGCCGAGGAATCCCGTGATGACGAACAGCCGCCACTGCGGTGGCCAGTCCGGCCGCTGGGCGAACAGGGCCACCGCCACCCCCACCCCGAAACCGCCGATCAGGTTGGCGGCCAGCGTGCCCGCGGGCACGTGCGGCACCCAGCCGTTGAGCCAGCGCCCGAGCTGCCAGCGCAGCACCGCCCCGACCGCCGCCCCGCCTGAGATCGCGAGGACCGACAGGGCGAGGCTGGGGACGGCTGCGTTGGACATGACGCCGCGCATGATAGGCCGCCCGCCGGGACGGGAGATCCTTGGTTACATTCCGCCTTCCCGGGGCCGGCGGTTGTGCGCCGTGGCCCGCGTCGCCGCACCGGCTCCAGGGGCGGACGGCGGCGCGGGATCCGGACGACTTCCGGACGACCTCCGGACGACCTCCGGGTGACATCCGGGCGAAGGAAGGCAGGTGGCGCATGGCGATGGATGTGGTGGACTACGAGATCAAGGGCTCGGAGATGCAGTTCGTCGAGGTCGAGCTCGATCCGGGCGAGGCCGCCATCGGCGAGGCCGGCAGCATGATGTTCATGGACTCGGGCATCACGATGGACAGCGTGTTCGGCGACGGCAGCGCGCAGCAGGGCGGCTTCTTCGGCAAGCTGCTCGGCGCGGGCAAGCGGCTCGTCACCGGCGAGTCGTTGTTCACCACGGTCTACACCAACCAGGCGCGCGCCAAGCAGCGCGTGGCCTTTGCCGCACCCCACCCGGGCAAGATCCTGCCGATGGACCTGCGGTCACTGGGCGGGACGCTGATCTGCCAGAAGGATGCCTTTCTCTGCGCGGCGCGAGGCGTGTCGCTGGGCATTCATTTCCAGCAGAAGCTCTCGGTGGGCTTCTTCGGCGGCGAGGGCTTCATCATGCAGAAGCTCGAGGGCGACGGTCTGGCCTTCGTGCACGCCGGCGGCACGGTGGTCAAACGCACGCTGCAGGCCGGGCAGACGCTGCTCGTCGACACCGGTTGCCTGGTCGCGCTGACGCCCGACGTGAACTTCGAGATCCAGTACGTGGGCAAGATCAAGACGGCGCTGTTCGGCGGGGAGGGCCTGTTCTTCGCCAAGGTCACCGGGCCGGGCACGGTGTGGTTGCAGAGCCTGCCGTTCTCGCGTCTGGCGTCGCGCGTCTTCGCAGCCGCGCCGCAGCGCGGTGGTTCGCGCGAGGAAGGGTCGGTGCTGGCCGCGGTCGGCGGCGGCGCGGTGCTCGGAGGCCTGTTCGGTGGCGAGGACGAGTGACATCGCTGCGCGTCACCACCGCCGCGGACGATCGGCGCCCGCGATGAACGTCGGCAGCGTGGTGCGCGCGGGGGCGCGACGCCCGGGGCGGAGATGAAGGACGTCCTCGACGCCTTCTGGCGTGCGGCCATCGGCTGCCTGCACCCGCGCGTCATCCTGTGGTCGCTGCTGCCGCTGCTGCTGTCCGGTGGCATCGTCGGCGCCATCGGCTGGTATTTCTGGACGCCGGCGGTCGAGGCGGTGCGCCAGACCCTGGCGCAGTGGTCGGCGGTGACCTGGGTCATGCAGTGGCTCGAGTCGCTGGGTGCCGGCATCGTCGGCGAGTCGATCGCGCCGCTGATCGTCGTGGCTGCCGCGCTGCCGCTGGTGGTCATCCTGACCATGCTGCTGGTGGCTTGGCTGATGACCCCGGTGCTCGTGGAGATGATCGTCTCGCGGCGCTTCCCCTCGCTCGACAAGCACGCAGGGCTGGGCACCTGGTGGCTGGGGCTGCTGTGGACCGGTGTCATGACGCTGGCGGCGCTGCTGCTGCTGGCGCTGAGCCTGCCGCTGTGGTGGGTGCCGCCGCTGCCGCTGCTGGTGCCGCCCCTGGTCTGGGGATGGCTGACCGCCAAGGTGATGGCTTTCGACACCCTGGCGACCCACGCGTCGAGGCCGGAGCGGCGGCAGATCCTGCAGGACGCGCGCTGGCCCCTGCTGGGCATGGGCATCGTCTGCGGGCTGCTGGGCTCGGCCCCGACCGTGCTGTGGGCCCTCGGGGCGCTGAGCCTGTTGCTGGCGCCTGTGGTCGTCGTCGCCTCGATCTGGCTGTACACCCTGGTCTTCGCCTTCGCTTCGCTGTGGTTCGGACACTACCTGTTGGCCAAGTTGGCGGCGCTGCGCGTCGTGTCCTCCAGCGTCGTGGCGCGCCCCGCGGCGCCGCGCGACGGCGTGGTGGTCGACGCCGTGGAAGTCTTCCCCGAGCGCGCCGAGCCCCGCGATCGGGGTGGCGCTGCATCGACCGCTCTGGCTGTGGCGCCCTTGGCCCCAGCCCGTGACCCCGCGGCGGGGGGCCCTGACCGGCAGTCCGATCCCCGTTCCAGTCCTCCGACACCCAAAGACACATGAACATCGGCCTGATCATCATCGGCGACGAGATCCTCTCCGGCAAGCGCGAGGACAAGCACCTGTCCAAGGTGGTGCAACTGCTGGCCGCGCGCGGTCTGGCCCTGAAGTGGGCGCGCTACGCCGGCGACGACCGCGAGGCGATCACCGCGGTGCTGAAGGAGGCCTTCGGTAGCCAGGACCTGGTCTTCAGCTGCGGCGGCATCGGCGCCACGCCCGACGATCACACGCGGCAGAGCGCTGCGGCCGCGCTCGGCGTGCCGCTGGTGCTGCACCCGGACGCGCGTGCGCTGATCGAGGAGCGCATCCGTGACGTCGCGGCCGAGCAGGGCCTGCCCTACGAGCCGCAGCGGCCTGACAACCTGCATCGGCTGAACATGGGCGTGTTCCCCGAGGGTGCCGCCATCATCCCCAACCCGTACAACAAGATCCCGGGGTTCTTCGTCGGCGATGTGCATTTCGTGCCGGGCTTTCCGGTAATGGCCTGGCCGATGATCGAGTGGGTGCTGGACAGGCGCTATGCCCACCTGCACGGCGGCCACCGGCAGACTGAGCGCTCGGTCATCGTCTTCGGCGCGATGGAGGCGACCCTGACCCCGCTGATGGAGCAGATCGAGGCCGCTCACGCCGGCATCAAGGTCTTCAGCCTGCCCAGCGTCGACCACCCCAAGTGGGGCCGGCACATCGAGTTGGGCGTCAAGGGCTCGCAGGACGTGACCCTTGCGTTCGAGGCCCTGAAGACCGGACTCCGCCAGTTCGGCGTCGATCTGGGCCCCGAGATGACGCGCTGAGGCGCCCCAATATGGTGCGTCATCGGTGATGCATCCTGTTGGTGCATTGCGCTAAACTGGTGCGTTTGTGACTTCGACCCGAGGCGGGGTCGGTCGACCGTGAGGCTGGCCCCGCGGATCGACGCCATCCGACACGCCAACGTCGAGCTTGCAGCGGGCACGCTTCGTGCTCGGCAAAGTTCTCAAGAGTGCTCGTGCCGACCCGGTGCGCGGGCGCTCCAGCCCGATCCCCCACAAGAGTGCATGCGTGCACACACAGGAGTAGCAGATGGCCAAGACGGTCGCCGACGTGATGAAGATGGTGAAGGACAACGAGGTCAAGTTCGTCGACTTCCGCTTCACCGATACCCGCGGCAAGGAGCAGCACGTGTCGGTGCCGGTGTCGGCTTTCGACGAGGACAAGTTCAGCGCAGGCCACGCTTTCGACGGCTCGTCGATCGCCGGCTGGAAGGGCATCGAAGCCTCGGACATGCTGCTGATGCCCGACCCGACCACGGCCAACATCGACCCGTTCTTCGAAGAGCCGACGCTGATCCTGACCTGCGACGTGCTCGAGCCGGGCGACGGCAAGCCCTACGAGCGCGACCCGCGCTCGCTGGCGCGCCGCGCCGAGGCCTACCTGAAGGCCAGCGGCCTGGGCGACACCGCCTACTTCGGGCCCGAGCCCGAGTTCTTCATCTTCGACCAGGTGCAGTGGAACGTCGACATGTCGGGCTGCTTTGTCAAGGTCTCCTCTGAAGAGGCGCCCTGGAGCACTGGCAAGGACTTCGAAGGCGGCAACATGGGCCACCGCCCCGCGGTCAAGGGCGGTTACTTCCCGGTGCCCCCCGTGGACAGCTTCCAGGACATGCGCTCTGAGATGTGCCTGATCCTCGAGCAACTCGGCATCCCCGTTGAGGTTCACCACCACGAGGTCGCGGCCCCGGGCCAGAACGAACTGGGCACGAAGTTCAGCACCCTGGTGCAGCGCGCCGACTGGCTGCAACTGCAGAAGTACGTCATCCACAACGTGGCCCACAGCTACGGCAAGACGGCCACCTTCATGCCCAAGCCCATCGTCGGCGACAACGGCAGCGGCATGCACGTGCACCAGTCGGTGTGGAAGGACGGCAAGAACCTGTTCGCCGGAGACGGCTATGCCGGCCTGAGCGAGTTCGCGCTCTACTACATCGGCGGCATCATCAAACATGCGCGCGCGCTGAACGCGATCACGAATCCTGGCACCAACAGCTACAAGCGTCTGGTGCCCGGCTTCGAGGCGCCGGTGAAGCTGGCCTACTCGTCGCGCAATCGCTCGGCGTCGATCCGCATTCCCTTCGTGGCCAACCCCAAGGGCCGCCGCATCGAGGCGCGCTTCCCGGATCCCCTTTGCAACCCCTATCTGGGCTTCAGCGCGATGCTGATGGCCGGCCTGGACGGCGTCGAGAACAAGATCCATCCGGGCGAGGCTGCCACCAAGGACCTGTACCACCTGCCGCCGGAAGAGGACGCGAAGGTCCCGACCGTCTGCCACAGCCTGGACCAGGCGCTGGAGTACCTGGACAAGGACCGCGCCTTCCTGACCAAGGGCGGCGTGTTCACCGACGGCTACATCGATGCCTACATCGACCTGAAGATGCAGGAAGTCACGCGGTTCCGCATGACCACCCATCCGCTCGAGTTCGACATGTACTACAGCCTGTGACGTCACAGGGGCCATCCGTGCAGGGGGGGCGGCCGCAGGGCCGCCCCCTTTTCGCTTCCGGCCTTGGCCGCGCACTCGTCGGCCGACCGGTCGCTGCCGCGCTGCTGGCCGGTGGCCTGTGCGCCCCGCCGCTGGCCGCGCAGCCCTCGCTGTCCCCCGCGCCCCCGATCTTCCAACCCCCGAATGCCCAGATCGCGCCCACGGCCCCCGGCGGCGGGCCGCCGGGCGGGTCTCGCGTCGTCTACCGCTGCCCGACGCCTGGCGCGGTGATGTACACCGATGCCCTGTCGCCCAGCGAGGCGGCCCTGCTGGGCTGCCTGCGCCTGGACCCGGCGCCCGTGACGGTGATCCAGCCTCAGCCGCCCAGGCCGCAGGCCGATCGTGCGCCGCCATCCGCCACGGCCGGCGCTGCGACGCCACGGGCATCGGTGCCGGCCCCGTCGCCGTCGGGCGCACGCGTGCCGACCGCCGTGCAGCGCGAGCGCGATGCCCAGTCACGCCGCATCCTGCAGGACGAGCTCGCCCGCGAAGCGGCGGCGCTGCAGGCGCTGGAGCGCGAGTACGCCGGCGGGCAGCCCGAGCGCCGCGGCGACGAACGCAACTACGCGCGCTACCAGGAGCGGGTCGAGGCGTTGCGCGCAGCCATCGCTCGCAAGCAGGCCGACATCGCGGCGCTGCGGCGGGAGATCGCGCGCCTGGACCGATGAGCGCGTGCGTGCCGCCCCGCCGGCGCAGGCCGGGTGCGCTCTACGGATCCGGTGGGCGCATCGAACGTGAAGGAGTCCGACCGTGAGCCCTGACACCCTGCGCCATCGACTGGACGCGCTGGACCTGCTTGCCACGATGGTGGCCGTCGTGCGGCCTTCGGGTGAGTGCCTGCACGTCAACGCCAAGCTCGAGGACACCATGGGCGTGTCGCGTCGCACCCTGCTGCGCGGCAGCATGCTGGAGTGGATGGCGGATCCGGAGCCGCTGCGGTCGACGCTTGCGGCTGTGTCGGCCAACATCGTCGCCACGGGGCGCTTCGACGGGCTGCTGCGGCGCCTGTCGCTCGGCCCGACCGATGCCCTGCCGGTGCACGTCATCGTCACACAGACCGAGCGCTTCGACCGCATCGTCGTCGAGATCATCGAGATCGAACAGCAGGCCCGGATCGATCGTGAAGAGCGCTCGCACGGGCTGGCGCAAGCCAACAAGGAGCTGCTGCGCAATCTGGCGCACGAGATCAAGAACCCCTTGGGGGGCATCCGTGGCGCCGCGCAGTTGCTGGCGATGGAGATCGGCTCGCCCGAACTGGCGGAATACACCACCGTCATCATCCACGAAGCCGACCGGCTGCAGTCGCTGGTCGACCGCCTGCTCGCGCCGCATCGACGTCCACACCTGGTGGGCGATGTCAACATCCACGAGGTCTGCGAGCGCGTGCGCTCGCTGGTGCTGGCGGAGTTCCCGCGGGGCCTGCGCATCGTGCGCGACTACGACATCTCGCTGCCGGAGTTCCGCGGTGACCGCGAGCAGTTGATCCAGGCGGTGCTGAACATCGTGCGCAACGCCGCAGAGGCCCTGGGTGAGCGCATGGCCGCCGGCGACGCCCGCATCGAGTTGCGCACCCGCATCAGCCGCCAGGTGACCATCGGCAAGCAGCGCTTCAGACTGGCACTGGAATTGCATGTGCAGGACAACGGCCCAGGCGTGCCCGAGGCCCTGCAGGAGCGTATCTTCCACCCGCTGGTGTCGGGCAGGGAAGGGGGCTCGGGGCTCGGGTTGACGTTGGCGCAGACGTTTGTGCAGCACCATCGCGGCACGATCGCCTGCGCCAGCGAACCCGGCCGGACGGTGTTCACGATCACGATCCCGCTGCCTTGACAACGCCTGCACAAGAAGGAGACCGTGCCGCATGAAACCCATCTGGATCGTCGACGACGACCATTCGATCCGGTTCGTGCTGGAACGGGCCCTCGCACGCGAGCAGTTGGCAGTGCGCACCTTCTCCACGGCCCGTGATGTGATCGCCGCGCTGGACGACCGGGATGAGCCCCAGGTGCTGGTCAGCGACATCCGGATGCCGGGTGGCTCGGGGATCGAGCTCCTGTCGCGCGTCAAGGCGCGGCTGCCCGGCCTGCCGGTGATCGTGATGACGGCCTACTCCGACATCGACAGCGCGGTGTCGGCCTTCCAGGGCGGGGCCTTCGAATACCTGCCCAAGCCCTTCGATGTGCCCAAGGCCGTGGACCTGATCCGCCGCGCGCTGGACGAGAGCCTGCGCGAGCAGATCGTCGAGTCCGGCGCCGGGCCCATGCCCGAGATGCTGGGCCAGGCCGCGGCGATGCAGGACGTCTTCCGCGCCATCGGCCGCCTCAGCCAGAGCCACGTCACGGTCCTGATCACCGGTGAAAGCGGCTCGGGCAAGGAACTGGTTGCGCGGGCGCTGCACAAGCACAGCCCTCGCGCCAACGGGCCGTTCGTGGCCATCAACACCGCGGCCATCCCCAAGGACCTGCTCGAATCGGAACTCTTCGGTCACGAGCGCGGCGCCTTCACCGGCGCGCAGACCACGCGGCGCGGGCGCTTCGAGCAGGCCGACGGCGGCACGCTGTTCCTCGACGAGATCGGCGACATGCCCTTCGATCTGCAGACCCGGCTGTTGCGGGTGCTGTCGGACGGACACTTCTACCGCGTCGGCGGCCACCAGCCGATGCGCGCCAACGTGCGCGTCATCGCCGCCACGCACCAGAACCTCGAGGACCGTGTGCGCCACGGCGCCTTCCGCGAGGACCTGTACCACCGCCTCAACGTCATCCGTCTGCGGCTGCCGCCGCTGCGCGAGCGCCGTGAGGACATCCCGATGCTCACGCGCTCCTTCCTCGCGCGCAGCGCAAAGGAACTGGGCGTCGAGACCAAGCGCCTGTCCGAGCCTGCCCTGCAGAGGTTGCTGGCCTTCGACTTCCCGGGCAACGTCCGTCAGCTGGAGAACATCTGCCACTGGATGACGGTGATGGCGCCGGCGCAGGTGGTCGACGCGAAGGACTTGCCGCCGGAACTCTTGGCGGTAGCGCCTGCGGCTGCGCCGTCGGCCGTGGCGCATGGTGTCACGGTACCGACTGCGGAGCTCTCGGGACAACGCGAACCGGTGTCCTCGGTGCCACCGATGGGCGAATCCGCGCCGCCGGTCAACGGCGCGTCACACGCGACGACGGCCCAGCAGGCTGGCGACGGCCCGGACGCCAGGCCCGTCGCGTCCCAGGGCAGACCGGGCAGTACGAACGGGCGTGCGCCCTCGTCCATGCCGCTGGCTTCGGATGCGGACGCCATCCTGCCCGCCAGCGATTGGGTGGCAGCGATGGAGCGCGAGGTCAGGGCGCTCCTGGAGGCCGGTCAGGATGACGTCTGGGACACCCTGACCCGACGCTTCGAGGCGCGGATGATCGAAGCCGCGCTGGACGTCACCCGCGGCCGGCGCATCGAGGCCGCGCAGCGTCTGGGCATCGGGCGCAACACCATCACGCGCAAGATCCAGGAACTGGGCCTGGGCGATTGAGATCGCCAGGCCTTTCCAACGCCGGGCTCAAAGCACAGAAGTGGCGGCCGACGTATCCGGTGAAGACGAAGGCGGCGGCGCTCAGGACGCGAGCGTGAGCACCACCGGCGCGTGGTCGCTCGGTCGCTCGTTGCGGCGCGGCGCCTTGTCGATGGTGCAGCTGCTCACCTTGGGTTCGAGTGCGGAGCTCACCAGCACATGGTCGATGCGCAGGCCCTGGTTCTTGCGGAAGGCCAGGTTGCGGTAGTCCCACCAGCTCCAGCTCCTGGGCGGCTGCTCGAACATCCGGAAGGCGTCTCGCAGGCCCAGGGCGAGCATCGCGCGGAAATGCGCGCGTTCCTCGTCGGTGCAATGGATCTGCCCAGCCCACGCGACGGGGTCGTAGACGTCACGGTCTTCCGGGGCGATGTTGAAGTCGCCCGCCAGCACCAGCCGCGGATGGACGGACAGTTCGGTCCGCACCCAGTCCTGCAGCGCCTGCAGCCAGGCCATCTTGTAGGCGAACTTGTCACTGCCCGGCGCCTGCCCGTTGGGGAAGTAGGCCCCGATCACCCGCACGCCCTGCACACTCGCTGCGATGACCCGCGCCTGCTCGTCGGCATGGCCGGGGATGTTGCGCACCACGTCCAGCGCGGGGGCGCGCGACAGCAGCGCCACGCCGTTGTAGGTGCGCTGGCCGAAGCACTGCGACTGGTAGCCGGCCGCCGCGAGCTCGGCATGCGGGAACTTGTCGTCGGTGAGCTTGAGCTCCTGCAGCACCACCACGTCCACGGGGTTGGCCGCGAGCCAGTCGAGCAGTTGCGGCAGGCGCACGGCCAGGGAGTTGACGTTCCAGGTGGCGATCTTCATCGGTGGGGGCGCTCCGGGCGGGAAGGGTGGGCGTCCGTGGAACTGCCGTCGCAGCCGCGAACCCGGTGCCACGGATGCCTGGAGTGGCCGGATTGTGCATCGGTCGATTTCGGGCGGCGCAGGCCTCGTCAGGCGCACAATCGCGGCACGCAGATCTCGAAGAATCGCATGCCCCCGCCGTCCCCGCCCGATGTGGTCAAGGTCTTCGAGGCCGGTGCGGTCGTGTTCCGCGAGGGCGAGGCGGGTGACACCGCGTATTTCGTCGAACAAGGCGTGCTGGAGGTCGTGCGCAGCACGTCGGCAGGCACTGTCGAGCGCGTGAACGTGCTGCGCGCCGGGGCGATGGTGGGAGAGTTCGCGCTCCTGGACGGCCGCCCGCGCTCGGCCACGGTGCGGGTGCTGTCCACGGCCCGGCTCCTGCCCCTGCACCGGGGTCATCTCCAGGGCCTGTTGTCCCAGGCCGATCCGGTGATCCGCTCGCTCGTCATGGGTCTGATAGAGCGCCTGCGTCGGCCGCTGATCCTTCCTGCGCCTGCCGTCGGGCAGGACGGCGACGCCGGCGCGGCGGCCGGGCACGACGACGCCCCCGCCGGGGTGCCGGACCTCGCGGCCGGGGATCCGGCAGGCGCTGCGCGATCCGGCGCGCCCGCGATGGCATCGCCTTGGGACTCGCTCCTGCTGGCCCGCGAGCTTGCCGATGCCGTCGAGACCACACGTGCGCGCCACGCCGACGGCGGCGGCCGGGCTGCAGGTCCGGACGACGGCCAGACGCCGCTGCTGTTGCACTACCAGCCCATCGTCCACCTGCCCAGCGGACGCCTGGCCGGCTTCGAGGCCCTGATCCGGTGGCGGCATCCGACGCGCGGGATGGTCCGTCCCGACGAGTTCATCGCGCTGGCCGAGCGCACCGACCTCATCCACGGCATCGGTGAGGTCGTGCTGCACCGGGCACTGTCGGACTGGGCCACGCTCGGGCCGCTGTGCGAGGCCGGTCCATTGCGGCGTGGCTTCATCAGCGTCAACCTCTCCGCGCCGGAGTTGACGCGTGAGGGCGTCTTGCAGCGGGTGGGCGAGGCGTTGCAACGCCACGCCGTGCCGGCAGCCGAGTTGCGGCTCGAACTCACGGAGACGGTGGCGCTCGACAGCCCTCGCGGCGCGGTCGTGGCCGCACAGGCGCTGCGCTACCTCGGCGTGGGCATCGCGCTGGACGACTTCGGCAAGGGGTTCGCCGGACTGGACGTGCTGCAGTCGCTGCCCTTCTCCTGCCTGAAGGTGGACAAGGCCTTCATCGACCGGATGTTGTCATCGCGCCGCAGCTTCCAGATCGTCCGGGCGACGCTGGATCTGGCCAGACGCCTGGACATGAGCACCGTGTGCGAAGGCATCGAGGACGCCCAGACCGCCCGGACCCTGGCTGAACTGGGATGCGACTACGCCCAGGGTTATCACTTCGGTCGGCCGATGCCGCTGGCAGCGGTCGTCGCCTGGAAACGCGCCGCCGACGCCTGAACGGTGCTGGTGCGCGAGCTGCCCCTGCCTCGACGTCGAACCATCCCCAAGACCAGGCCATGTCCCGTATCGCCATCGTCGGCGCAGGCCCGGCGGGCACCTCGGCCGCGATCCACCTCGCCGGCCAGGGCCACGAGGTCTGCCTTTTCGAGAAGTCGGCGTTCCCCCGGGACAAGCCCTGCGGCGACTGGTTGACGCCCCTGGCGCTGCAGGAGATCGAAGCCTTGGGACTGGAGGAGGCTGGCCTGCGTCGGCATGCCGGGGCGTCGGCCCCGATCGCGAGGACCGCGCTGCGGGCGCCATCGGGGCGCACCAGTCGTGCGCCGCTTCGACGGCACGGTCGTCCCGTCCAGGGCCTGTGCGTGCCGCGGGCCCGGTTGGACGCCGTGCTTGCCGCCCGAGCGGTGCACGCGGGTTGCAGCCTGGTCCGCAGGGCCTGCCCGGAGGTCACCGCGCAGACGCCGGACTTCGAGGATTTCGATCTCGTCGTCGATGCGCGCGGTTCGGTTGCCGGCCCGGTCAACGCCGCCGGGCTGAGGGGCTACTGGACGGTTCGATCCGATGCCCTCGTCGAAGCCTGGGCCGATGAAGTCTCGATCGGCACCGATCCCGCCTGCCGTCGCGGCTACGGCTGGGTGTTCCCGGTGGACGTGCGCGAGGATCGCATCACCTTCAACATCGGTGTCGGCATGTGGAAGGCGGACATCCGACCGGGGCACGGGCCGCGCGAGAGGCTGGCCCGCTTCCTCGTCGACGATCCGCTGGCGCGGAAGATGGAGGGCGCGGCGATCGCGCGCACGCGTCCGGTCGGCTTCCCGCTGGCCATGGGCGGGTGGTCTGTCCCTGTCGTCGGCAGGGGCCGATGGGCGCGCATCGGTGACGCCGCGGCCTTGGCCGATCCGCTCACCGGAGACGGGATCGGCAACGCCCTGCTCAGCGGCCGGCTCCTGGCCGAGGCTGTCGCCTCGACGAGCGGCACCGGACCCGGCCTGCCGCGCGCCGTGGCGCACGGCGACGCCTGGCAGGCGCGCTTCGAAGCATCGCTGCTGCCGGAGTTGCGTCGTGCCTGGCTTCTGCGCCAGTTGCTGACGGCCACCCGTGCCAAGGACGCGGCCGCCTGGATGCTCGATCGCTTCCCCGGGCGCCTGCGCGAACGGATGCACGCGGCGATGTTCGGCGCGTGCGGCTACCGTCAGGCCTGGTTCTGAGACGCCGCCGCCAGCGCGTCGGGCAGGTGCCAGCTCTGCCGCAGCGACGGCGGCAGCGCGAAGGCCTCGGCCATCCAGACCTTCTCGGTGCCCCACACGGCCCGCACGAGGTGGTCGAACATCGCCTCTGCCGCCCGGCGTCCGAAAGGCAGGGCTTCGAACCCCTCCACGACCCTTTCCATCAGGTGGAGCACGCCGCCCCAGAAGCTGTGCCGCTGGTGCGTGGCCTCTCCCGGATCGACTCCCAGCAGCGGCAGGTCTGCCGGGTCCAGCAGCTTCGCCACCATCTCGCCTGGCAAGCGGCGCATCGGGCGAGGCATCTCGCTCTCCATCCAGCCCAGCAGCGCCGCGGTCAGGGCCTGCCCCTCGGGTGAGGCACCGCGCCGCCGAGCCTTGATGCGGTCGAACAGCACCTGCGCCTCATCCACACTGTGGGCCAACAGGTCTTCGCGCACGCCCATGACGTGGCCGATCACGCTCCAGGCATGGACGTAGGCCTCGCGCTCGGCATCGCTGACCTCCACCTCCAGGCGCTGCATGCTGCGCAGACCCACCCAGGAGAAGGTGAGGATGACGTAGGCCATCGACTCCTGGTTGATGGGCCGCCCCCGCTGCGGGATGGGTGCGGGTAGATCGGTGCCCTGTCGGCCCCGCGACAGGATCAGGTGCCGTACCGCGGCATGCATCAGGCGCACACGCTGGCTGTGGTCCAGCCCGGCGCCGCCCGGCGTCATGCCGCCGGGTTGCATCACCGCCACCACCATGGACGAGGTCTCGAGGATGCGGCGGTAGACGTGGTCGCTGAGTTGCGTCGTGGAGGCCAGCACCGGCACGTCCAGCGCGTCCAGGTAGCACTCGGGCAGGCTGGCGCAGCACAGGATGACGCTGGCCAGCAGGCCGTGGCGCGAGAACAGGTGCTCGGCCAGCCGCACCTTCTCCATGTCGGCCCAGGCGGGCAGCACCGCGGTGTCGCGCAGGTAGTCCCGAACCAGGGCTTCGACGGCCGGTGGCACCGGCAGCGGCAGTTCGGCGCTGGGCCGGCGCGTGTTCATCAGCAGCACGTTGACGGCGTCCACCGCACCGGCTTCGTAGACGGCGCGCACCACGGCATCGGCCGTCGGGTCCATCTCCAGGCGCGCCGCGTCCAGCAGGGTGTCGGTCCAGTGTTCGGCAGGCATCGGGTGCTCCTCCATGTCAGTTCGGGCTGCGGCCATGTGCCGGGCCAGGATCCGCGAGGGATGATCGGCAGCTCACAGGGGCCCGCCCTGCAGCGCTGCCAGACGCTGCGCCAGCGCCAGCGCACGCGCCAGATCGGGTGTTGGCGTGGTGTCCGCGAAGGCTTGAAGGGCTGGCTGCAGCAGTGCCAGCGCCTCGTCCACGTCGCCACGTCGCGCGCGCAGGCTTGCCAGGTCAGCCGTCGCGCGCAATGCGAAGACACGATTGCCCTGACGTCCGGCCTCGTGAGCCGCACGTCGAAGTTCGCGCTCGCAGGCCTCGACGTCCACGCCTTCACCGAGATCGTCGGCCCGGTGGGCGCGGACCGCTGCCCCGATGCGGTCGATCTCGGGCAGCGCCATGGTCTCGCCCCCGGCATTCACCTGTGCGCGGGCCTGTTCCAGGCGCTGCAACGCGCCGGCCGGGTCTCCCGCGGCGGCCTGGAGCTCCGCGAGCATGGTCTTGAAGTAGGGCACCACCATGCCGCAGCCGATAGCGGCCATCGTGCCCAGGCCCTGGTCGACCTGGCTCACGGCCTCCTGGACCTGACCTTGATCGGCCGCTGCCCGACCGGCGAACAGCATGCCCCAGACCACCCAGAACCCGAGCGCCTGCGCGCCGGCGTGGTCCATGGTCTGGCGTGCGTGCGAGGCCATCGAAGCCGCGTCACCCCGCAGGTGGTCGAGCCACGCGGCGCATCCCAGCGCATAAGCGCGGCTGAAGGGGTGGCGCAGCCGCTCGGACAGCTCCAGGGCCTCGCGCTGCATCGCCAGCGCCGCCTGGGTGTGGCCACGCAGGTAGAGCACCATCGCCGCCACCGATCGCGCGGTCACGCCGACGTCCTGCGCCGTCAGGTGGGCATTGGCGTGATGCAGGTCGGGGTCGTAGACGTCGATGGCAGCGTCCAGGTGCCGCTGCGCGGCGTCCAGGTCGCCCATGTAGTAGTGGCTGAGCCCGAGCGCGAAATCCGCCTCCAGCTTCATGCCGCTGTCCTGCTGCTCCAGTGCCAGCGCCATCAGCCGATGCGCGAAGGACATGCCTTCGTGCTGGTCGCCCTTGACCAGGTAGTAGGCCCACATGCCCCACAGCACCCAGAACAACTGGGGCGTCGGCCCCAGGCGCTGTGACACCTGCTGCGCGCGCTGATAGGCCTGCACCACGTCAGGGGCAGCCCAGCCGCTGCGGATCGTCAGTGCCACGCCCAGGGTGGCGAGCATGGCGAGTTCGAGCATGTCGCGTTCGGCGCCCGCGGGCATCTCCTCCGCCGCGGCGAGCCCGGCACGCAGATGCGATTCGGCCTCGACGGTGGCGGAAGCCGCCACCGCCCGGCGTCCTGCCCCCAGCCACAGCGGCGCGGCACGGGCGTGCTCGCCCGCCCGCGTCCAGTGCCGGGCGAGACGCTCGCCCTGGCTGGCGTCATCGGCCTGGCGCGACAGCACTTCGGCGACACGTCGGTGGTACTGCTGGCGCACGCGCTTGAGCAGGGAGTCGTAGGCCGCATCCTGGATCAGCGCATGCTTGATGCGGAACCCCCGCTCGGTGGCATAGATGAATCCCGAGGCCACGAGTTCTTCGATGCCGCCCGCGAGCGTGTCCTCCTCGCCGGGCAGCAACTCCATCAGCAGCTCGAAGCTCCATTCCCGGCCGACGACCGAGCCCAGTTGCACCACCCGTCGGGCCTGCGGCGACAGCCGGTCCAGACGTGCCATCAGCAGGTCGTGCAGCGAGGCCGGCACCAGCGATTCCGGCAGCACACCGGCGGATCCCTGCATGCCCTCGCCACCGTCGGCGCGGGCGTCCAGGAACATGCGCGTCATTTCCTCGACGTACAGCGGGTTGCCCTCGGTCTTCTCCACCAGCACCGACACCAGCTGGGCCGGAAGCGTGCGACCGGCGCTGAGCTGCGCGATCAGGGCCTGCGTGTCCGCGCGTGACAACTGGTTCACGTGCAGCGACATCAGGCCCTCGTTGGAGATCCACGATGGCGAGAAACCCGGCCGCGAGGTCATCACCACCAGCAGACGCAGCCCCTGCAACTGCATCAGAAGGCTGCCCAGGAGCTCCACCGTCGTTGCATCCGACCAGTGCAGGTCCTCGATCAGCAGCAGGGTCGGCCGCACAGCAGCCCGCGCCCGCAGCATCGTGCCGAAGGTGGCGATGGTCTTCTGGCGGTGCGTCAGCGGGTGCAGGCGCAGGGGCTCGTAGCCGGGGGGCATCGGCATGCCGAAGAACTCGGCCGCGATCGGCCAGGCGGCTTCGTCGTGGCAGCCCAGCGCGCGCAACTCGGACTGCAGCAGCGCATGCTGGTGCTCGGCGGGCATCTGCTCGTCGCCCAGCAGCCGGCGGCGCAAGGCGCGCACCACGGGATACAGCGCCGTGTGGCTGTAGTGCGGCGAACACCAGCATTCGATGGTCTCGCCGGCCTCGCCCAGGGTGCGGCGGAACTCGGCCAAAAGGCGCGACTTGCCCACACCCGGCTCGCCGGTGAGGAAGACCGCCCGGCCGTGACCGGAGGACGCCACCCGCCACAGGTCCTGCAGCGTTTCGATGGTCTGGCCGTGGCCGACGTACGGCGTCAGCAAGGCGGAGGCGGCCTGCACCCGGTCCTGCGCACGCGTGGCGCCGTGGACGACGAAGACCGTCATCGGCTCGGTCACGCCCTTGAGCTGGTGCTCGCCCACGCTCTCGACCTCGAAGAAGCCGGCCACCAGGCGCTGGGTGGCCGCGCTGAGGGCGACCTGGTCCGGCAGCACGGCCGACTGGATCCGCGCGGCGATGTTGACGGTCGAGCCCATGGCATCGGTGCTGGCGTCGGCGCCGAACTCGCCGATCACGGCCAGCCCGGTATGCACCGCCACGCGCACCGCCAGGGGCACCCGCAGCTGGCGCAGCACGTCCGGGGCCATGCCCTGCACGGCCTGCACGATCTCCAGCGCGGCCTGCACGGCGCGGCGCGGCGCGTCTTCGTGCGCGAGCGGATAGCCGAAATAGACGACCACGGCGTCGCCCTGGAACTGCGCCGGCGTGCCGTCGTACCGGCGCACGATCTCGATGCAGAGCTGGCGATAGTTGCGGATCAGGTCACGCAGGTCCTCGGGGTCGAGCTGGCGCGAGATGCCCACCGAGTTGACGAGGTCGCAAAAGATCACCGACATCTGGCGCCGCTCGCCGGCGCCCTCGTTGCGGCTGGCGGCTCTGGCGCCGGATTTGTCTGTCTGTCGGTCGGCCGCCGAGAGACCGTTGCCCGGCGCGATGCCGCGGGGCCCGTCAGCCGGGACGGCCGGCACGGGCGCCTCTTGCGCAGGCGCAGGACGCCGCGCCGTGACAGGGCTGGGTGGGTCTGCCTCGGCCCCGGCCGGCTGCGTCGGCGTCAGTCGTCGAGGGGTCGGTGCCGCATCGGCCGCCGCAGGGGAGGGCGAGGACGCCGGCCTTGCGGGGCCGAGCGCTGTGCCGCATTCCTGGCAGAAACGTGCGCTGGGCGCCACTGGCGCCTGGCAGCCCGGGCAGCTGCGGGGCTGTGGAACACCGCACTCGGGACAGAACTTGGCCCCGCGGACCAGTTCGAACTCGCAGCTCACGCAGCGCATGCACGACTCCTTTGACCAGACGCGGCCGCCCGTGCGGCAGCCTGCCGAACCCCCGCGCCTGCACGGCCAGGGGGCAGTTCGAGATCGTCTGGCAGGTCGGGCAGCGATTCAAGATCGGACCGCGGCCACAGGTGGTGGGCCCTATGACGCGCCAGGATGCGCATCGGTTCGGAGCCGAACAGCAGGCAGCCCAGATGGAACACCCGTGGACCGCCAGGCAGGGCGTAGGTGCCGATCCGGCCCTGCCGTGCGTGCAACAGGTGATGAAAGACGAAGCCGGCGATGGCGATGCTCAGGCGCAGCGCCACCAGATACACCAGGAAGACCGCCGGATCGACCGCCAGGGCCACGCCGAACAGCAGCGCCCGCAGCGCCGTCTCCCGCGCGAGCCGGCCATCGATGCCGCGCTCGCGGACCCACCGCACGAAAGAGCGCTCGGGCACCACCAGGGCGTGCAGGAATGCGAGCGCCGCGGGGTTGTCGATCAGCGGTCGCTCCGGATCGCCGGCGGCGCCGCAGTACCGGTGGTGCAGCAGATGCAACACCCGGTGTTCACGATAGCCCAGCGCCAGCGGCGTCTCGAGCAAGGCCGCAAGGCGCAGCCAGATCCCGAGCTGTTCCGGGCGGTGGCGGTGAAAAGTCTCGTGCAGGGACAGCGCCAGGCGCACATAGACCAGGGGCACCGCCAGTGCGAGCACGCCCGGATGCACCCATCCCACCAGCGCGCACGTCAGCAGCAGATAGAGCGCCACGCTCCAGCAGACCGTCCTGCGAGCGGAAGTGGACATGCCGCAGGCCGACGCACCCCGAGGTCGTCCGCTCCCGTCGACAGGCCCCGCGGCCCCATCCGCGCTCACACTTCTCATGGTGCACCTACCCGTTCGGGCGGACAGTCGTGACAGTGATCTGCAGTCTCGACGCACAAGCCGTGCCATGGCCCGTTCGCGCGACGGGTGCGGGTATTTCACGCGATTGGCCCCTGTTGGCAGGGACTTTCGTCGGACGCACCCGAATTCTCGCGGCCATGGCAGCCGCCCCTTGCCCAGGTGTTCCACGCTCGGAACACCCCTGATCTCGGCTTTCCGTGCCCGAATGACGAGCGCCCTCGACGGAGATCAGGGAACCCGCTGCCCCCGGCGTGCCGGACTTTCCGGGTCTGATGGCCTGCGGTGGCAGCCTTGCGCCGGTGAAACGCAGGGCTCGGGCCCACGCCTTGTGCGTCTTCGCCGATCCAGGGGACACGTGGACTTTTCTGGTCTTCCTCTTCTCACTGTGCACCCCTGTCACTGCAACCGCCCCAACGCATCGCCCTCGTCGTCGGCGACGCCGCCGACACCGACCGCCCGCTGCGCAACCCGGTCAACGAGGCACGGCTCATGCCGACCACGTTCGCGACCCGGGCTTCGAGGCGCAGGTGGCCACTGTTGTAGCGTGTGCTCGCAGCCTGGCACCTAGAAGCGACATTCCCCGGGGCGCCCGGTGCGGCTGTCGTCGGCCAGCACGGCGGAGCCTGTCACCGTGCGGCCCCAGCGCTCCATCAGGCGGTGGTTGTGGGTGAACATCCGTCGCGCGAGATCGTCTTCGCGCTGGGTCTGCACCTCGACGTGGGCGTACAGCCAGTGCTTGGCCGCGCTGGTGCCATTCACCCGGGCGAGCAGGAAGATGTCAGTGCCTCAACCGAATTCTTCAGCACCACTGCCAGAGTGGTTCTCAACGGTCGGGCCTGGCGACTGCCGCTCATCTCACCCAGCCACCCGCCAAGCCGGCACCGCATCCACCGTCGGCGTCAGCGGCACCGCTTCGCTGCACAAGCACACCACCGCCCCGTGGCCGGTCTGCAGCCCCAGGCTCGCCACGGAAGAGAAGTGCCGCACCAACTCGCGCGACGGCTGCGCGGTCTTCTTGATCTCCACGGGGTGCGCGACACCGTCGCGCACGATCAGCAGATCGATCTCGCGCTGGTCTTTGTCGCGGTAGAAGTGCACGGGCGCCTGCCGGCCGAGATGCCACCAGCTTTTCAGGACTTCTCCCACGATCCAGGTTTCGAAGAAGGCGCCGGACATGGCGCCAGCCTCCAGCGTGGTCGGGTTGCTCCACCCCGTCAGCCAGGCGGCCAGACCGGTGTCGAGGAAGTACAGCTTCGGGGCTTTGACCAGACGCTTGTGCAGGCTGGTGTGATACGGCTCGAGCAGGTAGACCAGGCCCGAGGCCTCCAGCACGGACAGCCAGTGGCGCGCGGTGTTGGGGGCCACGCCGACGTCGCGAGCCATGTCGGCGACGTTGAGCAGCTGCGCCGTGCGTGCGGCTGCGCTGCGCAGGAAGCGGGTGAAAGCGGCCAGATCGCCCACCTGTGCCAGCTGTCGCACATCGCGCTGCACGTAGGTCTGCACATACGACGCGTGGAACAGGTCCCGGTCCGGCGGCGAGGGCTGCGCCAGTGCCGGATACCCGCCTTGCCAGATCCGGTCGAAGATCCAGGGCAGGGCAGCGCCACTGGGTGCCTCCAGGACCGACCCGCCGTCGCCGGCCGACATCCCCACGCCCGGCACGAAGGGTTGCGTCACCGTCGCGCCAGCGCCGAGTGCCTCGGCCAGGCTCAAGCCCTGCAGTGAGATCACAGCGACGCGCCCGGCCAGCGATTCGCCCACGCCCTGCATCAGGTGCATGGGCTGCGAGCCGGTGAGCCACACCGCACCCTTGCCGCCGCCCTGGTCCACCAGGGCCTTGATCACCGGCAACAGTTGCGGCGCCTGCTGGATCTCGTCGATCAGCACCGGCGGCGCGTAGCGCTGCATGAACAGCGCCGGTTCCTCCCGCGCCAGGGCCAGCAGCAGCGGGTCATCCAGGCTGACATAGCGTCTGCGGCCGGCGCCGCCTTCGGCGGCAGCCACGGCCTTGAGCAACGTGGTCTTGCCGACCTGCCGAGGCACGGTGACCAGGACCACCGGGAATTGCCGGCTGGCCCGCGCGATGAAGGGCGCGACGGTGCGGGGCAGGTAGGTGTCTGTTGGGATGGTGTTCATATTTCGTCCAAAATGCATTCATATTGCATTTTGGACGAAACCAGGAGGAACTGCCTGCCCGACGTGGCAAGCGTGTCGGCCATGATTGCTGTCACCGCGCAGCGACCTGCGCGACCCGGCGATTCACGGCCGCACTCCGTTTCGCCCCATCTTGTTGCCTCACCCGCCTTCAGAGCGCCATCGCAGCGGATACTTTCCAGCCCGGGCAAGTGCTCGCTGCCGTGTGGCCTGACAGCCCCGCCCAAAGCCCCGACTCCAAGCGGCCCAGCCGCCTCGCACTTCCCGCCAGGGACCTCCCATGTCCGCCACCAACTTCAACACCGAGAACCGCACGTACCGCCAGTTGCTTGGCAACGGCCTGACCTACCAGGTGCCGCGGTTCCAGCGCGACTATTCCTGGAGCGAAGAGGAGTGGGAGGACCTTTGGCACGCCATCGTCGGTACCTTGCCCGCCGACGGCGAGCCGGCGCACTACATGGGCTACCTGGTGCTGCAGACATCGGACAACCGTGTCTTCGAGGTGATCGACGGGCGGCAGCGTCTCACGACGGTCAGCTTGATCGTGCTGGCGGGCATGCGGGTGCTCAAGCGGCTGATCGCCGAGTCAAGGGACGCGCTGGCCAATGAAAGGCGGCTCGACCAGATCCGTGCCACCTACATCGGCTACCTCGACCCCGTTACCCTGACCGCGCGGAACAAGCTGGCGCTCAACCGCAACAACGACGGCTACTACCGCGACTACCTCGTGCCCTTGGCCGATCACCTGCCGCAACGGGGCTTCCCGGCTTCCACGCATGCCATGCGCAAGGGCTT
>Ga0172376_10000259_pt1 | contig 67272 bp, 57 predicted proteins | sample Lak35m_FD_121114 | JGI IMG/M metagenome (GOLD analysis project Ga0172376, IMG submission 121114) | Freshwater microbial communities from Kabuno Bay, South-Kivu, Congo - kab_092012_35m | ecosystem: Environmental > Aquatic > Freshwater > Lake | place: Democratic Republic of the Congo: South-Kivu... | reverse complement strand
TGCATTCGCACGGCCCGCACCGAAAGCGTCCGACATCGGCCCGTCGGCAGCGCCGTGCCTCTGGCCGCCGACCAGCACGCTGCCGCCGCCGCTGGCACCGGACGCCTCGATCACCAGACCCGGTCGCAGCGCGACCTCGGGCGCGAGGACGCGCACCTGCCCACCCGCAGCCTCGGCCGCGGGTGGGGGCCGTGGCGTGGTGGCGGATGCCGCGGCGGTCTGCGGGTCCAGGGTCGGCAGCGCCGCCGCACCCACATCCACCGCCCCGGCCAACTCCACCCGCTCGCCGGCCGTGATCTCCACGGTGCCGCCGATGCCGGCCTCTGCAGCGTCGGTGCCGCGTGCCTCCAGGCGGCCGGCGGCCGACTGGGTGACCCGGCGGCCGGCCTGCAGCCGGATGCGCCCGTCCTCGCCGACGACGGCGCCGGTGGCGCGCAGGCGGCCGCTGTTGCCCACCTCGCTGCCGTGCAGCGCGATGCGCCGCGAGACGATCTGCCCCAGGTTGACCGCCGCCGACCCCGGCGCGGACACGTCCCAGGACACCTCCGGGGTCTGCGGGTTGACGATGGTCACCCGGTGGCCGGCCGCCAGCAGCACCTGTCCGTCGGGGGCGTGGATGATGCCGGCGTTCTCGACCTGCGGCGCCACCAGGTAGACGAAGCCGCCGTCGGCGGTGCGGATCGTGCCCTCGTTGCGGATGCGCGCCTCCCGCCCGGGGGCGCTGCCCGGCGCGGGTTCGAAGCGCAGGTGCCCGGCGGCGAAGTCGGCATCGCTCAGGTGCAGCGTGGACACCACCAGCGCGGCGACGTCCACGCGCGCGCCCGGCCCGAAGGCCACGCCGTTGGGGTTGATCAGGAACACCCGGCCGTTGGACTGCAACTGCCCGAGGATCTGGCTCGGGTCGGCCCCGATCACGCGGTTGAGCACCTGGCTGCTGGCCGAGGGTTGCAGGAAGCGGGTGGTGTGGCCGGCGGCGATGTCGAAGCGGTTCCAGTGGATCACGGCGCCGTCACTGTTGGTGACTGACAGGGTGGTGCCCTGCTGCTGCACCGTGGCGCTGCCGCGCACCACGCTGGCCAGGTCGGGCTGGGCCTGGGCGGCGGTCAGGCCGAAGGCCGCGACCATGGCCGCCACCAGCCGGCTGGGGCGCCAGTGGCGCGTCGCGCGCACGCGTCGACGGCGTTCTGCCGGCCGACGCACGGCGTCTGGCGAGGGCGATGAACGGACTGGCGAGGTGCGGTACACGTCAGAAACCATAGGTCGCCGCCAGATGCAGGAAGCCCGATCGGGTGGGGGCGACGCCACCACCGTCGGTGACGGTGGCGGCGTCGGCGCGCAGGCCCAGGCCGCCCTGCCAGTCGGCGCGCAGCCCGGCGCCGATGCCCGACAGCCGGGTCCACCCCTTGTCGCCTGGCTGGGCGCGGTTGCGGCCCAGCCAGGCCGCGTCGGCGAACACCTGCCAACCCAGGCGCCAGCCCGGGCCGTGTGTCGTCTCGGGCAGTGGGCCTTGCACCTCCAGGCCCAGGCGCTGGCCGTGGTCGCCGGTGGCCAGGCGTCCCTCGATGCCGCGCACCGAGCCGGGCCCGCCGGCGCTGAACTGCTCGGCCGGCACCAGCGCGTCGCGCGTCCACTGGCCCGACCAGCCCAGCAGCACGCTCACCGGCCCGCGCAGCCAGGTGGCCGAGACGTCGGCGCGCAGCACGGTGTAGCGCGGGTTGGCGTCGGCGCGCAGCCCGGGCTCGGCGAAGACCTCGGGCGCGCTGCGGCCCCCGGCGGGCAGGTTGTGGCTCAGCGACACCTGGGCTTGCAGGCTGCGCTGCGGCGTGGCCCAGGTCAGCGAATGCGACAGGGTCAGCGGCCGCAGCACGATGTCGGGCACCAGGCTCGCGCCGCCCGGGCCGGTGGTGACCTGGGAATCGACGTGCCGGCGGTCGATGCCGATCGACACCCGCGGCTCGACCGTGCCCCAGCGCGGCAGCAGTCGCGTCACGCGCAGGCCGGTCTGGCGGCCGCGGCTCGCCACGAAGTAGTCGCCTGCCAGCGTGCGCAGCGTGCCCGCATCCACGCTGGAGCCGCTGGCGCTGACGTCGACCATCACACCCGCCCGATACCAGGGCAGGCGCAGGCCCAGCGAGCCCACGCGCACCTGGTGGTCCCGCCCGGGCGAGGTCTGCCACTGCGCGGTGCCGACGATGTCGTGGTCCAGCAGGTTGGCGTGCTGCAGCGCCAGCCCCACGCGCGCGCGGCCGGTGCTGGCGCTGCCGGTGTTGTCGAGCGTCAGCAGGCCGGCCAGAGGGCCGCGCTCGGCCACGCGCAGCACGCCGGTGAGCGTGTCGTCGGACTCGGTGCGGAAGGTCACCTCCATGCGGCGCGAGGGGTTCTCGTTGGCCAGGCGCAGTTCCTGCGCCAACGTGGTGTCCACCGGCGTGCGGCCCTCGAGCAGCGAGGGCACGGCGCGTCGAAGGCGTTGCAGGTGGGCGAGCTTCGCGCCGTCGACCTCCACGCGCGACACGCGCATCTCCTCGACCTTCAGCCGCACCACGCCGCCTTCGAGCGTCTGCTCGGGGATGTAGACCTGCACGGCGGTGATGCCGGCGCGCTGGTAGGCGGCGATCACGGCGTCGAGCGCGGACTCGATGTCGCCGAAGCGCCGGCCCGGGCCGGTGTGGGGCGCCAGCGCCCGTGCCAACGAGGCGGGGTCGACGAGGGTGGCGCCTTCGAGCTCGAAGCGGGTGATGTCGAAGCGCGGTTCGGTCGGGCCGGCGGGGCTGGCGCTGGCGCCCGAGCCAGGGGCGGGCGAGGAGGCCGAGGCCGACGGTGCCGTCGACGGTGGCGCGCGGTCGGCCGCCGCCTGGGCCAGGGTCATCTCCGTCGCGGTTGACAGCACCCCGGTCAGGCACAGCGCCCGGCACGCCGCGAGCGCACAACGCGCCGGCGGGGCGGCGATCGCTGCGCGACGACGGTCGCGTCCTGGGTTGTTGGGCATGGGTGCTGGGGGCTGGTTGCATCGGCACCAGCCGTCGCCTCCGGCAACTTCGTCGGGCATCGGTCTGCGTGCGTGCAGGCACACACCGACAGACATTCACCATCGGGATTTGATCGGAACCTCCACCGGGGTGATGCTCGGAAAAACCCGGTGGAAGCGGTGTTTCCGCATGGCATTCGTGCGTGTCCGTGCCCTTGGGAAGGACGCGTCGGACGCGGTGGCGCTGGCAGGCCCGCTGAGCAGGCCCGGCGCCGTCAGAACTCGGCCTTCTCCGCCTCGAGGTAGGCCAGGCTGATGTACTTGCCGATGTTCCCGTCCCAGCCCTGGAGGCGGCCGGCATGGCGTGCCACGCGCGGGTCGGCCAGCACGCGGGCGCGGGCCTGCGACTCGTCCTCGCCTTCGCGCACCGCGGTGACGCAGTTCTCGTACAGCCCGGAGAAGAACTCTCGCTGCTCGGCCAGCAGGCTGCGGCTGGCCCGGCCGTGCCCCGGCACCCACAGGGCCCCTGGCAGCGTCTGCTGCATCCGGTCGATGGTCTTCAGCGTGCCGACGTAGCTGCCGTCGTCCATGTTGGCGATGCGCCCGTTCATCACCACGTCGCCCATGTAGACCACGCGGTCCTCGACGATCTCGACGCACAGGTCGGCCTCGGTGTGGGCGCGGCCGTGGTGGTGCAGGCGCAGCGTGGTGTTGCCGAAGCGCAGCACGTCGCCATGGCCGGCGTTGCGATTGGGCGCCACCACCCGGGTGCCGATGCTGGCGCCGTGGGTCCAGCGCTCCATCGCCGCGCGCCAGCCGCTGCCGGCCACGCCCTCGATCTGGCGCCGCGCCTCGGGGTGGGCGTAGATCGGCAGTTGCGGGCCGAAGGCCTGGATGAAGGCGTCGTTGCCCAGGAAATGATCGCCGTGATAGTGCGAATTGACGACGGCCACCACCGGGCGGTCGGTGAGTGTGCGCAGGCGGCGGATCGCCATCTCGCCGATCTGCACCGACGCGCCGCTGTCGAGCACCACCACGCCGGCGGAGGTGAGCACGAACAGCACGTTGGCCATCATGCCCCGGTTCTCAGGCGTGGGGAAGCCGTCAGAGGCGAACACCATGGCCACCCGCTCGCTCAGGCGTTCCAGCGGCTGGTCGGGTACGTCCGGGCCGCGGATGAAGTCGTCGGTGGCGGCGGCCAGGCGCTGTACTTCAGGTGACATCGACGCGCCGAAGACGGCGCACAGGGTGCCCAACCGTAGCAGGCTGCGACGGGACAGACCGGGGTGATGGCGCATGACGGTCTCCTTCGCCGCGAAGGCACGCGGCTCTTTTCGAATATCAGCATGCAATGATATTGCACGCTATGGCCATGGGTGCGTGCGCTTGTGCTGCATCAGAACGTTTGGAGCCCGGCCCGGTGGCAAGCGTGCGATCGTCGGGCACTGGCGACGCCCGCATCGTGCAGGCATCATGCGGCCCGTGCGCCTGTCCGACCTGCTCTCCCGCCCCAGACCGCGGCATGCCGCGGCCTGGACGGCGGCGCTGTGGACGCTGGGGGTCACGCTGATGCTGTCCTGGATGCTCGTCGACGGACGGACGCCCGAGTTGCTGCGCCGCGTCGACCTGTGGATCTACGACCAGGCGGTGCGCGCGACGCTGCGGGCGCCGCAGTCGCCCGGCGTCGCGGTCGTGGCCCTGGACGAAGCGAGCCTGGAGGCGCATGGGCAGTGGCCCTGGCCGCGGGACCGCGTGGCCGAACTCGTGCGGCGCCTGTTCGACGAGCACGGCGCGCGCGCGCTGGCCTTCGACATCGTCTTCGCCGAGCCTGACCGCAGCGATGCCGGCGCGATCCGCCAGCGGCTGCAGGCCGTGCCCGGGTCGGCGGGTGATCCGCTGAGGGCCGAGTTGGGTCGCCTGCTCGCGTCGCTGGACCGCGACGCCACGCTGGCGGCGACGCTGCAGGGCCGCCCGGTCGTGCTCGGCTACTACTTCACCGGGGATGCGACGCGTCGCGTCGGCGTGCTGCCCGAGCCCTTCCTGCCGGCGGATTTCGCGCATGAGATGTCGCTGCGACCGGAGATTGGTGCCGGCTACGGTGCCAACCTGGAGGCGCTGACGCTCGCGGCCGCACGGGCCGGACACTTCAACCCCTCGCCGGATCTGGACGGCGTCACACGCCGTGTGCCGCTGCTCGTCGAGCACGAGGGGATGCTGTACCCGTCCCTGTCGCTGGCGGTGCTGGGACTCCTGGCGGGCGACGGCGCGACCGTGGACTTCGGGCGCGAGTCGACGCTGGACGGCCGGGCGGTGACCGAATCGCTGACCCTCGGGCCCTTCCGGCTGCCGGTGGACGCGCAGGCCCGTGTGCTGGTGCCGTTCTTCGGCGTGTCGGGCACGACGCCGACGGTCTCGGCTGGCGATGTGCTGTCCGGGCGGGCCGACGCCTCGCTGCTGCGCGGGCGCGTGGTCTTCCTCGGCGCGACGGCGCCCGGGCTGAAGGACGCCCGCGTCACCCCGGTGGACGCCGCGCAGCCCGGGGTCGAACTGCATGCGTCGGTGGTGCAGGGCGCGCTGGACGGGCGCCTGCCCAGCCAGCCGCACTACACCGTGGCCGCCGTCCTGTCGACGATGTGGGCCGTGGCGCTGGTGATGGGCGTGGGCTCGCGGCGGCTGAAGCTGTGGAGCTTCGGTCTGACGGCGGTGGCGATGGCGGCGGCGGTGCTGGCCGGCGCCGGCTGGCTGTGGTCTGCGCACCGCGCGGTGCTGCCCGTGGCGCTGCCGATCACGCAGGTGGCGCTGCTGCTGGTGGGCCTGACCGTGCTGGGCTATCTGATGGAGACGCGCAGCCGCCGCGCCATCAACCGCCTGTTCGGGCAGTACGTGCCCCCGGAACTGGTGGGCGAGATGAACGAGGACCCGGCGCGCTACTCGATGTCGGCGCGCGCGGCGGAGTTGACGGTGCTGTTCGCCGATGTGCGCGGCTTTACCACGCTGTCCGAGCGCATGACGCCGCCGGCCCTGGCCACGCTGATGAACGCGCTGCTGACCGACCTGTCGCGGGTGATCCGTGCCGATCACATGGGCACCATCGACAAGTACATCGGCGACTGCGTGATGGCCTTCTGGGGTGCGCCGGTGGACCGGCCCGATCACGCCCGTGCCGCCGTCGCCGCGGCGCTGGACATGCAGCGATCGCTGGCGCGGCTGCTGCCCACGCTGACCCTGCCCGAGGGCGCGTACATCGCGGTGGGCATCGGCCTGCAGACCGGCCCCGCCGTCGTCGGCAACATGGGCTCGGCCTACCGCATGGCCTACACGGTGCTCGGCGACACCGTCAACACCGCCTCGCGGCTGGAGGGGCTGACCAAGCCCTATGGGGTGGACATCGTCGTCGGTGACACCACGCGCCGGGCCGCCGAGGCTGGGCCGGGCGCCGCGGCCTTCGTCTGGCGGCAGATCGACCGCGTGCGCGTCAAGGGCCGAGAGGCGCCGCTCGACATCCACGAGCCGCTGTGCCGCGTCGAGGATGCGACGCCCGACCTGCGCGACCGGGCACGGGACCATGACGCGGCGCTCGCGGCCTACTTCAGCCGCGACTTCGCCACGGCGCAGGCCCTGTGGAGCGCCCTGGTCGCGCGGTCGCCCTGCCCGCTGCACGACCTGTGGCTGGCGCGTGCCGCCGCGTTGCGCGAGGCGCCCCCGGGCTCCGACTGGGATGGGGTGTGGACGCACGAGACGAAGTAGGATTGCGCTGCGTCCTTCGACGCCGAGGGGTCGTTGACATGGTCGACGCGTCGTCACTGTTGATGAAGATCGCCAGCCGGGTCGAGCTCTTCCAGGGGCTCGGGCGTGTGGCGCTGGAGCGCATGCTGTACCGCGCCGAGCGCGTGTCGAAGGAGGAGGGCGAACTCTTCTTCGACGAGGGCGAGGACGGCGCGTCCTTCTACGTGCTGCTGCTGGGCGAGGCCCGCGTGGAGAAGAAGCGCGGCGCGCAGTGGGTGCTGCTGGCCACGCTGAAGCCCGGTGAGAGCTTCGGCGAGATGACGCTGGTGGGCGACAAGGTCCGCTCGGCGCGGGTGCGCGCCTCGACCGAGGCGGTGTCGCTGTGCATCAACAACCGCTCGCTGGACAACGACCACGAGATCCTGGCGTCGCTGTACCGCAACATCGCCAAGCTGACGACGCGGCGCTTGCGCGGCTTCAACGGCGAACTGGCCGAGTTCCGGGCGGCGCGCGCCGCGCCGGAGATCGTGCCGCCCACCGTGGACCAGCGTCTCGACGACGAGGGCGGGCGCTCCGGCAAGGCCTGATCGCGCCGGGCTCCGCCCGCCCAGCCGCGAAGCGGCGGCCGCTTGGCGTCGCGCGTCCGCGCGCGGTGCTGCCGCTGATCAATTCACCCGGCGTGGCGTCGGGCACAGTGCGCATCCTGTGCGGGGGGATGTCATGCAGCTGTACTCGCTCGACCAAGACGCCTCGCTGGCGTTGGCGCTGGCCGGCTCGCTGGAGCAGCCCCTGGCCGGCCACGAGGAGCGCCGTTTCGACGACGGCGAACGCAAGTGGCGCCCGTTGACCGACCCGCGCGGGCAGGACGCCTATGTGCTGGCCAGCCTGCACGGCGACCTGGACGACAGCCCGCACGACAAGGTGTTCCGCCTGCTGTCGATGTGCGCGACGCTGCGCGCGCACGCCGCCGCCCGCGTGACCGCCGTCATCCCCTATCTGGCCTACGCGCGCAAGGATGCGCGCACGCAGCCGCACGACCCGCTGGGCACGCAACTGCTGGCACGCCTGCTCGAGGCCGCCGGTTGCGACCAGGTGATGGTGTTCGAGCCGCACCACGCCGGCGCCTGCGAGAACGCCTTCCGGGTGCCGGTGCTGACGATCGATGCCGCACCGGCCTTCGACGCCGCGGTGCGGGCGCTGGCGGGGGGCGGTGCGGAGTCGGGTGTTGACGCCGGTGCGGGTGCCGGTACGGGTGCCGGTGCCGGTGCGGGTGCGGGTGCTGGTGCCCAGCGCAGGGCGGGCCTGTCGGCGCAGCCCCCGTCAGCAGGCGACGACGCGCGTTCGGCCCTTCCACCGCCCCTGGTGGTGTCCTCGCCCGACCCGGGGGGCGTCAAGCGCGTGCTGCGCTGGCGCGAGCGTCTGGAGACGATGCTGTCACGTGCGGTTGGCTTCGCGATGGTGGACAAGCGCCGCGGCCTCGGCGTGGTGCAGGGCGGGCATCTGGTGGCAGGAGACGTCGTGGGCGCGACGGTGCTGCTGAGGGACGACCTGATCGCCACCGGGAGCACGTTGGCGCAGGCAGCCTCCGCGCTGCGCCATGCCGGCGCGGCGCAGGTGCACGCGCTGGCGGCACACGGCCTGTTCGTCGGTCGCGCCGACCGCGTGCTGGCCGAAGCCGCGCTCGACAGCCTGGTCGTGACCGACAGCGTGCCGCCCTTCCGGCTGCCCGCCTCCTGTGCGGCGGCGGCGAGGCTGCACACGGTCAGCGCGGCCGGGCCTCTGCTCGTCGCCCTGCGCGACAGCCGGGATGCGTTCGCGCGATGAGCGCCCGGAGCGGCCGATGAGCCGTCTGCGCGTGGGTTGCGCGGGCTGGGCGGCGTCGAAATTCAAATGTCGACCGTCGAGTGTCGGGCGTCGGGCGTCTGGCGTCTGGCGTCTGGCGTCTCGCGTCGGGCGTCGGGCGTCGGGCGTCGGGCGTCGAACGTCGAACGTCGAACGTCGAACGTCGAACCTCACCGCGCGCCGGGCACAGGCCAACCCGGCAGCCCCAAGGCCGATTCGGCGGCTGAGAGGTACCAGGTCGCCATCGGGTGCCACCGCCCCGGGTCGCGCACCGGCGTGTCGAGCAGATGCGCCAGGGCCAGGCGTGCGCGCAGCAGGGCGCGCTGCGCGGTGTACAGGCGCAGCACGGCCGCCGCCTGGCGGTCGCCCAGCGCCTGCATGCAGCGCACGGCCACCCGCAAGCCGAAGCGTGGTGCGCCCAACCGCCGGCACTCCAGCGCGAAATAGGCCAGTTCGTCCAGCGGGTCGACCGCCCGCAGGCGCGGGTTGAATTCGAGCGCGTCGATGATCTGCACGTTTGCGTCCGCGTCCGCGTCCGGACGCCCGGACCCGTCGCGTGGTGGCAGGTAGACGTGCTCGGGCCGCAGGTCGCCGTGCCCATCGACGATGCGGCCCGTCTCGGCGCGCTGGCGCAGCAGGGGCTGGCGGGCCGTCAGCGCCCGCGCCAGGCGCCGCAGCCGCGCCGTCCCGCCAGGCAGCGCCCAGCGCCGCTGACGCAGCAATGCGAGGCTGGCGGCGATCTCCGCGCGCAGGCCGCGCTGGTAGCCCTCGGCGTCCAGCGGCACCTTGGCCGCCCCGCGCCAGAAAGGGCTCAGACGATCGGCCAACGCCCGCGCCTCGGCGGGCCCGACCGCCCCGCCGGCGATCAGCCGGTCGAGCATGCGCGAAGCGGGCAGTCGGCGCATCCACACCAGCCAGTCCACGGGCGGGGTCAAGGCGGCCTGCACAGCCACCCGGGGCACGGGTACGCTTTGGGGGGGGGCGCATGACTGCCCGATCCACGGGTGCGCCCTGGGACTCCCGCCTGCCGGGCCGGGGGTCCAGATGCCAGCCCGCGCGATCCAGCCGCAGGGCCACCACCCCCAGGTACACGCCAGGCGCCAGCCGGGCGTTGAGCCGCACCTCCTCGTGGCAGGCCTGCTCGCGCCGCTCGGGTGTCGAGAAGTCGAGCACGCGCTCGCGCACCGGCTTCTTCAGCTTGAGCACCCGGTCGCCACACAGGAAGACCCAGGAACGCCGCGTCTCGACGGTGGTGACGCGCTCGCCCTGAACCCCCAGCGCGCGCCAGGCCTCGGGGCTTTGCAGGAAGGCGATCGGCACGTCCGCGATTGCAGCGCGCCCGCGCTGCACACCGGCTGCGATGCCTCAAGGCCGCGCTATTGGAGGCGCTCGCCGCAGGCAAGTGTGTCAGCAGCCGCGGTCGTCTCAACCCGGGCCGCGTCAAGCGCAAGATGAGCAACTTCCGGATCCGCAAGAGGGGCGACACGTTGAACCAACGGCATCAACCTCTGCCACGTTTACGTATCTGAACAGTATTCGATCCAGGCTCAGATCTCCAGCCGCCCGGCGTAGCCCGTCATCTCCAGGTAGCCCATGCCGATGCGCCGGCCCGAGGCGTCGTGCAGCGACGACAGGCCTTCCCAGTAGATCGTGCCGGTGGCGCCCCGGCTGTGCATCTCCTGCGCGTCGAACAGGGCTTCCACACGCAGGGGGCCTGCCGGCGTGTCGACGCGCCAGGCCACCGGGTAGCGGCCGCCCGAACTCGGGCTGGGCCACCAGCGCACGGGCTCGAAGCGCACCTCGTCGGGGCCGAAGGCGCGGGGCACCGTCTCGCCCGTCCTGCGCAGGCTGCCGCCGGCCCACAGCGCGCTGCCGTCGGCGCGGCGCAGCCGGAAGGCGGTCAGCGCTGCCCCGTCGTCGAGCATCATGCCGATCCAGTCCCAGCCCACGGCCTGCGGGTGCAGCAGTTCGTCGCTCCACTCGTGGTCCAGCCAGGCGCGGCCGACAACCGCCTGGGCACGCCCGTCCAGGCCGAGCCGTCCGCTGACGGCCAGGTGGGGCTCGCTCAGATAGTGGCTGGCCTGCGACTCGTCGGGACCCTTGCGCGAGAAGCCGGCCTCGCCCTGCAGCAGCAACGGCTGCGTGCGCGCCATCTGCAAGGCGAAATCGAAACCGTCCCCGTCCACCTGGGCCGTCCATCGGGCCTGCAGCGCCCCGGCGCCGGTGGCCTGGCGCTGCAGCGTCCAGCCGCCCAGGGTGAGGTCGGCGTCGTCCAGCGCCGCGCGGGCGAGGGTGCCGTGACGCGGGTCGCCCGACCAGCGTGCGATGCGCTCGGCGTGGCGGTGGCGCTGGCGCCCGATCTCGCTGACCGCGGCGTGCGCGAACAGGATGTGCCGTGGCGCGAAGCGGCCGGGCAGCTCGTCCGCCAGGCCGGTGCGGCTGCGGAAGAAGGTCACCTGGAAGCCGATCAGGCCCGGGGTGCCGGGGTCGGGCGAGGCGGCTGCGTTCCACGACTGCGACGTGGCGGCCGAGGGCCCTGCGCTGGGGTGGCGGTCGGAAGGCGGGTTCGAGGGCGGGTCAGAGGGCGGGTTCGAGGACGGGTTCGAGGGCGGGTTCGAGGGCGGCGCGGGCAGCAGCCAGCCGGTGATGTACCACCACTCGATGCGGCTGGCCGGGTGCGCGCCGTGGTCGCGCGGAAAGACCAGCGGCCGGCCCCGGCGCACGGAATCAGGGCTCTGCGGAGCAGACGCGGCAGCCGGCCCGTGCCCCGCGACGAGGGCGGTCGCTGACGCGGCGAGGGCCCGCAGGGCGGCGCGGCGCCGGCCGAGGGGGTGACCTGTGGCGAAACGCGTCATCGCGCACCTGCTGCGGCCGCCGCGAGGAGATCGGGCCGCTGCCTGCCGTCCATCACCAATCCTCCTTGACCGACAGCACCGCCTGGCGCGAGGCGGCGTGGCGCGCGGTCCAGCTCGCCGTCAGCCAGCCGGCGGCGACCACCGCGGCGCACAGCGCGCCCAGGCGCAGCGCCGGCAGCACCAGCTCCATCGTCCAGTGGAAGCTCTGCGGGTTGACCACGTGCACCAGCACCAGGCTGATGGCCAGACCCAGCAGCAGGCCCACCAGCGCCCCGGCGGCCAGCCAGGCCGCCGCCTCGCCGCCGACCACGGCGACGATCTGGCGTCGCGTCAGGCCCAGGTGCGACAGCAGGCCGAACTCCTTGCGCCGCGCCAGCACCTGCGCCGACAGGCTGGCGGCCACCCCGATCAGGCCGATGCCGATGGCCACGGCCTGCAGGTAGTGGGTCACGGCGAAGCTGCGGTCGAAGATCGCCAGCGAGATCCGTCGCAAGTCGTCGGTGGCGGCAAACTCCAGCATGGCGGCATCGGGCGCGGCCTGGCGCAGGCCCTGCTGGACCTCGGCCATCGACGCGCCGGGGGTGAGCCACAGCGCCAGATCGTTGACGCGCTCGTCGCCGGTCAGTTGCCGGTAGACGGCGGCGTCGATCACCACCGCGCCGAACTGGCGCGAGTAGTCGCGCCAGACGCCGCGCACCCGCGCCGGCACGGGCTGTCCGTCCAGCGGCAGCAGCACGGTCGAGCCGGGCGTGGCGGCGTACAGCCGCACCATGGCCTCGCTGACGAAGACTTCCACCCCGCCCTGGGAGGGCAGCGCCGGCTCGAGCAGCGGCAGATCGGCCGCCGGGTCCTGCAGCGGGCGGGCGATCAGCGTCACGGTGGGTTGTCCGGGCGCCCAGGGCAGGGCGCGGCTGCGGCTCGGCTGCACGTCGCGCACGCCGGGCAGGGCGCGCACGCGTTGCACGAAATCGGCGTCCAGCCAGGCCTGATCGCTCATCGCGCTCGACCCGGCGGTGCGCAGGTAGAGGTCGGCCGGCAGCACCCGGTCCAGCCAGCGCGCCACGCCGTCGCGGAAGCTCGCCACCATCACCGTCAGCGCCACCGACAGCGCCAGGCTCGCCACGACGCCCGCCACCGCGGCCGTGGCGGTGTGGCGCTGCAGCCGCGCGCGCTGCAGCGCCAGCAGCGTCAGCGCGCCGTGCGGCGCCGGTGCCAGCCGCAGCAGCAGGTGCACCGCCGCCGGCACCAGCGCCACCCCGCCCACGAGCAGGGCCGCGACGCTGGCATAGGCGGCCACCGGCAGCCCTGCCACGGGCGGCGCCAGCGCCAGCGCCACGCCGGCCGCCAACAGCGCCAGCGCCGGGGCGACGCGCGGTGGCCGCCCGGCCGGACCGCCCAGGCCCTTGAGCGCCTGGGCCGGCTGCAGCGCCTGCGCACGCCGGGCCGGCACCCAGCCGCCCGCCAGCGCCGAGGCGATGCCGAGCAGCCCGAAGCCGGCCAAGGCCAGGGGGTCGGCCTGCAGCGTCGGCGCGATGCCGGGGAAATAGCCGCCGCCCAGATCGCCGGCCAGCCAGCGCAGCGCCCCGGCGGCCATCCCGGTGCCCAGCGCCAGCCCAGCCACGCTGCCGGCGGCGCCGAGCACTGCGCACTCCAGCAGCACCAGCGCGCGCCGCTCGCCCGCGGTCAGGCCCAGCACGCCCAGCAGCGCCAGCGCCGGCGTGCGCTGCGCCACCGACAGCGCGACCACCGAATACACCAGGAAACCGCCGACGAACAAGGCCACCAGCGCCAGCACCGTGAGGTTGACCCGGTAGGCGCGCGACATCTGCGAGACGCGCTGCTCGGACTCGTCGGCGGGCACGAGGCGCAGACCGGCCGGCAGACGGGCCGCCAGCGCCGGTGCCGAGTGGCCCGGCGCGAGCCGCAGGTCGATGCGCGACAGCCGCGAGTCCATCCCGAACAGCGCCTGCGCCGCGGCGATGTCGACCACGACCAGTGGCGTGCCGCCTGCCGCGACGCTGCCGCTGACCTGCAGGGTCTGCCAGCGCGGGCCCGACTGCAGCGAGATCGACTGTCCGTCGCGCAGGCCCAGACGCTCGCGCGCGCTCGCATTGATGAAGGCACGGCCCGGGTCCAGCAGCGCCAGCCGCGGGCTGCCCTCGGCCGGACGCGGCAGGAGCTCGGGTGTCAGCGTGGCGGCCACCAGCGCGTCCAGCCCGAGCACGCGCACGGCCAGGCGCGAGGGCCGGCCGGAGGCGGGCACGTCTGCGCCACCGGCAACGGCGCCCGCGCCGACAGCGGCAGCAGCGTAGGTGTCGACCTCCACCACCGGGCTGGCCTGTTGCACGACGGGCAGCGAGGCCAAGGCGTCGAACAGCGCATCGTCGAAACCCGACGGCGCGCCCCGGATCACCGCGTCGGGCTCGCCATTGGCCGAACGCACCGCGGCCGAGAACTCCGCCAGGGCCGAGGCGTTGATGACATGCACCGACCACGCGAGTGCCACGCCCAGGGCGACGGCCAGTGCCGCCACGGCATGGCGCCACGGGTGGTGACGCCACTCGCGCCAGACCAGGGGCCACAGCATGAGGGCCATGCGCCACGGCGTCAGCCCGATGCGCGCGCGCGCGGATCCTGCAGTCGTCATCCGGCGGTCATCCAGCGGTCATCCGACGTTGTCCGGCGGCGTCCGGCGGCGTCCGGCGGTCATCGGGCGGGGTCCGTCGACCGTGGCGCCGGGGCTTCGACGACCCCGTCCAGCGTCAGGCGCAGCACCCGGTCGGCGCGCGCCGCAGCCGTCGGGGAGTGCGTCACGAGCAGGCAGGCGGCGCCACCGGCGTGCGCCTGCGCGATCAGCACCTCCATCACGCGCGAGGCCGTCACCGGGTCGAGATTGCCCGTGGGCTCGTCGGCCAGGATCAGCGCCGGCTGATGCACCAGCGCGCGTGCGATCGCCACGCGCTGCAACTGCCCGCCCGACAACTGTGCCGGCAGGCGTTCGCCCAGCCCCGCCAGTCCGACCGCGTCGAGCAGTGCGTCCACGCGCTGCGCGGCCGCGCGGCGGGAGGCGGCGTCGCGGCCCTGACCGAGCAGCCGCAGCGGCAGGCCGACGTTCTCGGCCACGCTCAGGTGGGGCAGCACATGGAAGGCCTGGAAGACGAAGCCCAGCCGCTCGCGCCGCAGCCGCGCCCGGCCATCGGGATCGAGCCCGGCGACGTCGACGCCGTCGAGCACGACCCGACCGGCGTCCGCCTCGTCCAGCCCGGCGATGCAGTTCAGCAGCGTCGACTTGCCCACGCCCGATTCGCCGAGCAGCGCGACGAACTCGCCACGCCCGACCTGCAACGACACCTGGCGGAAGACGGCCGTGGTGCCGTAGGACTTGGACAGCGATTCGATCTGGAGCATGAGGCGCGCATCATGCCGGCATGGCCGCGTGGTTGCGCGGGACGGGGATTGCGCGAAGTCCATCCTGGACGCCGTGGCGTTGTCGCCGGGGCGGGGGTCGAACCGTCATGGGGTTTGCGCGCCACTGCGCTGGCGTGCGCGACACTCCGGGGCGCCGGCGCACCCGTGGGCACACCGGCAGGCACAGCTGGCATGACTTCAGGACGAGGAGCATTCGATGGGGACGATCGGCATCGTGGGCGTGGGCATGATGGGCCTGGGCATCGCCACCAACCTGCAGCGGCACGGCCACGCCCTGAACCTGCTCGAGCATCCGGGCAACCAGCCGCTGGGCGAGCTCAAGCAAGGGGGCGCACGCACCTTCGGCTCCGCGGCCGCGCTGGCGGCCGCCAGCGACACGGTGATCCTGGTGCTCACCGGCTCGCCCCAGGTCGAGGCGGTGCTGACCGGGGCTGGCGGCGTGCTCGAGGGTCTGCGCGCCGGCAGCGTGGTGATGGATTGCACGACGGCCATCCCGGCCTCGACGCGGCGCATGGCGCAGGCGGTGCAGGCCGCGGGCGGCCAGTTCCTGGACACGGCGATGACGCGCACGCCGAAGGAGGCGATGGAGGGACGCCTGAACCTGCTGGTGGGGGGGGAGGCTGCGCTGCTGGAGGCCTGCCGGCCGGTCATGCGGTGCTACGCCGAGCACATCTTCCACGCCGGCCCCGTGGGCGCGGGGCACGCGATGAAGCTGCTGCACAACTACGTGTCGCTGGGCATGGTGTCCCTGCTGTCGGAGGCCGCCGCCTGCGCACGCCAGGGCGGCGTGGGCCTGGACGTCTTCGTCGACGTGCTGGCCAAGGGCGGCGCCGGCGGCATCGCGCTGGAGCGGGTGCGGCCCTACCTGCTGAGCGGCGACCCGTCGGGCCTGCGCTTCACCATCGCCAACGCCCTGAAGGACCTGGGCTACTACCGCACCATGGCCGGCGACGCGGGCGCGGCGCAGGCCATCGCCGAAGCGGTGCAAGCCACCCTCGCCCTGGGCCTGGGTCGCGCCGATGAACAGACGCTGCTGCCTGAACTGGTCGATCTGATCGGACCCGAGGCGGTTCGTGTCAGAGTGCCGGAGTGATGCCTGCGGTAGGTCTGGGGTAGGCCTGGGATCTGCCTGGGATAGGCCGGTCTCGGGCCGGATGTGGGCCGGATGTGGGCCGGATGTGGGCCGATTGTGCGGCGACACGCGCCTGGCCCTGCCATGGAGGCCCCGGACCGGTTCGTCCCCTGTGATCGACATGCGATGGAGCGGCAACGACGATATCACGCACCTGCGGCATGATGTCGTGATGCATCGATGCGGACGCGCTAGACTTCATCGATGAGAACCACAGTCGACCTTCCCGAGAACCTGCATCGCATCACGCTGGGGATGGCGCGTCACACCGGGCGCAGCCTGAGCCAGACGATCGTCGAACTCGTGGAGCGCGGTCTGGCCGCGCCCCTGCAGACCTCCGATGCCGACAGGCGCCCTTCGGGCCTTCAGACCCACCCGGTCACCGGGCTGCCCGTGTCGCGCAGCAGACGGCTCGTGACGCCTGAGGATGTCGCCGAACTCGAGGACGAGACATGAGTGCAGGGGGCTCGAGAGGGCGACGACCGTCGACCGCTGGCATCGCAGCCGAGGTCGTGCCCGCGCAGAGTTTGCCACCCGCGCCCGCCACTGACCCCCCGGTCGACACCGTCCTGCTCGACGGCAACGTTCTGATGGCCTTGACCGATCAGGCCCACATCCACCACGAGGCGGCGAGCGACTGGTTCGCCGCCCACCCGCGGCTCTTCGCCACCTGCCCGATCACCCAGGGAACCCTGTTGCGCATGCAACTGCGCCTGGGCGCCGCCGCCGACATCCACGCTGCGTTCGCCCTGCTGGAGGCGTTGACCGCCCACCCGCGCCACCGCTTCTGGCCCGATGTGTTGGGTTACGGCGCGATCCGCCTTCGCGGCCTGGTCGGTCATCGCCAGATCACCGATGCCTATCTGGCGGCCCTGGCGCGCCACCACCAGGGCCGGCTGGCGACCTTCGACCAGGGGCTTGCGGCACTGCATCCGGACGTTGCGATCCGTGTCGGGTGAGACTGAATGACATGCTGGGCACCCGGGAGGACGGTCATGGGAAGGCGAGCGCGACCTCGATGACAACCGACGATCTGGCCGTGGTCGAGCGCCTGCGCGCCACACTCGACCTGCAACGCGCCACCCACCGGACCCAGCCCGTGCCCACGCTGGCGCAGCGGCGCGACGACCTGCGTCGGCTGCAGGCCTTTCTGCGCGCGCACGAGCGCGAGATCTGCGAGGCGGTCAGCGCCGACTACGGCCACCGTTCGGCGCACGAGACGCGGCTGACCGAGCTTGCCCCCGCCATCGACGGCGTCTCCCACGTGCTGAAGGTGCTGCCGCGCTGGATGCGGCCACAGCGCCGGGGCGTGGACTGGCTGAGCTTCCCGGGCGGCCGCAACCGGGTGGTGCCGCAGCCGCTGGGCGTGGTCGGCGCGATCGTGCCGTGGAACTTCCCGGTCAACCTGAGCTTCGTGCCGCTGACCTACATCTTCGCCGCAGGCAACCGCGCGATGGTGAAGATGAGCGAGAACTCGCGCCACCTCGCCGCGTTGCTGATCGAGCGCATCCCGGCGTGGTTCCCGCCCGAGAAGCTGCAGTTCTTCGACGAGACCGGCGGCGTGGGTCAGGCCTTCTCGACCTTGCCCTTCGACCACCTGCTGTTCACGGGTTCGGGCGCGACCGGTCGGGCCGTGATGGCGGCGGCCGCGGCCAACCTCTGCCCGGTGACGCTGGAGTTGGGCGGCAAGTCGCCGGCCATCGTCTGCGACGATTTCCCGCTGGCCACCGCGGCGCAGCGCATCCTGTTCGTCAAATGTCTGAATGCCGGGCAGATCTGCACAACGGTTGATCACCTCTGGCTGCCGCGCGATCGGATCGCCGCCTTCGTCGCGCACGCGCAGCGGATCGTACCGGCGCGCTACCCGACGCTGGACTCGCCCGACTACACCGCGATCATCGACCGTCGCGCGTATGACCGCCTGATGGCGGCGCTGGACGATGCACGCGAGCGCGGTGCGCGGGTGATCCCGCTGCTGCCCGGTGCGGGCTGCGATCCGGCCACGCGCAAGATCGCCCCGCATCTGGTGCTGGACGCCCCGCCCGACAGCGCCTTGATGCGCCGCGAGATCTTCGGCCCCATCCTGCCGGTGATCGGCTACGACCGGCTGGAGGAGGTCGTGGCGGCGGTGAATGCGGGCGACCGGCCGCTGGCCGTCTACCCTTTCAGTCAGGACCAGCGGCGCGTCGAGTATCTGGTCGAGCACATCATGTCGGGCGGCGTCACCGTCAACGATGCCTTGTTTCACGTTGCGCAGCACGATCTGCCGTTCGGTGGGGTGGGCCCTTCCGGCATGGGGCACTACCATGGACGGGAGGGTTTCGAGACCTTCTCCAAGATGCGACCGGTCTTCCACCAGGCGCGCTGGTCGGCGTTGAACCTCATCGGCCCGCCCTACGGGCGATTCGCCGACGGGTTGCTGAAATTCCTGATCCATCGGCGCTGAAGCCGTGCAGCCCCTGACCGCCTTGTCCGTGCCGGGCGCAGGCCAGCGTCTGGACCGTCTGGACGCCCTGCGCGGGCTGGCCATCGTGTGGATGGCGGTGTTCCACTTCTGCTTCGACCTGAACCACTACGGCTGGCTGCAGCCGCGGCAGAACTTCTATGCCGACCCCTTCTGGACGCTGCAGCGCACGGCCATCGTCAGCCTCTTCCTGTTCTGCGCCGGGCTGTCGCAGGCGGTGGCGCTGCACGCCGGTCAGTCCTGGCCGCGCTTCTGGCGTCGCTGGCTGCAGATCGCCGGCTGCGCCGTCCTCGTCAGCGCCGGCTCGGCGTGGATGTTCCCGGGCAGTTGGATCAGCTTCGGCGTGCTGCACGGCATCGCGCTGATGCTGGTGCTCACGCGGCTGATCGGCCCGCGTGTGAGGGGGCCCGCGTTGCCCGTGCTGGGTGGGCTGCTGGTGCTGCTGCCGGTCTTCGTCGCCCACCCCTTCTTCGACAGCCGCCTGACCAACTGGGTCGGCCTGGTCACGCGCAAGCCGGTCACCGAGGACTTCGTGCCGCTGCTGCCCTGGTGGGGCGTGATGCTGTGGGGGCTCGCGGCGGGGCGTTGGCTGCTGCGGGCCCGTCCGGGCTGGCTGGGCGCCCCGATGCCTGGGGCTGGACGCCCGCTGGCCCTGCTGGGCCGCTGGAGTCTGAGCTTCTACATGCTGCACCAGCCGGTGCTGATCGGCCTGCTGATGGCGGCGTCGACAATACGCGCCTGATGACACGCAGACTGCTCTTCGGCTTCCACGCCGTGGCCGTCCGACTGAAGACGGCTCCTCAATCCGTTGTCGAGGTGCACGTCGACGCCCAGCGTCGCGACGCGCGCATGCGCCAGTTCGTCGAGCGCGCGCAGGCCGCCGGCGCCCGGCTGATGGACAGCGACGACGCGCGCCTGACACGCCTGGCCGGCAACGGTCGCCACCAGGGTGTCGTTGCCTTCGTCCTGCCGCTGAAGGCGCAGCACTCGATGGACGACATCCTCGACGATGTCGACGCACGCGGTTAGGGCCCGGCGCTGGTGCTTGTGCTCGACGGCGTGACCGATCCGCACAACCTGGGCGCCTGCCTGCGCGCGGCTGACGGCGCCGGCGCGCACCTGGTCATCGCCCCCAGGGACCATGCCGTCGGGGTCAACGCCACCGTCTCCAAGGTCGCCAGCGGCGCAGCCGAGACGGTGCCCTACCTGATGGTGACCAATCTGGCGCGCACCCTGTACGAGTTGAAGGACCGCGGCCTGCAGGTCATCGGCACCAGCGATGACGCCCCGCACACGCTGTACGAGGCCGATCTGAGCGGCCCCGTGGCGCTGGTGCTCGGCGCGGAGGGCAGCGGCATGCGCCAGCTCACGCGCAAGACCTGTGACCGTCTGGTGCGCATCCCGATGCGCGGCGCGGTCGAGAGCCTGAACGTCTCGGTGGCCTCGGCCGTGTGCCTGTACGAGGCGCTGCGCCAGCGCGGCGGCGCGGATGCGGGTGCCGCTGGTGTCGCTGGTGCTGCAGGACAAGGCGCCGAGGTCGTCAACGGATCAGACGCAGGGCTTCCGGATTGACGATGTTCGTCGGCTCGCCGCGGGCGTAGTTGACGACGTTCTCGAAGGCCGCGCGGAAGTACATCTCGTAGCTGTCCTGCTCGACATAGCCCAGGTGCGGCGCGCAGACCGCGTTCTCCAGGCGCAGCAGCGGGTGACCCTGCAGGATGGGCTCGGTCTCGAAGACATCCACGGCCGCCATGCCGGGACGTCCCCGGTTCAGCGCCGCCACCAGCACGCCCTCGCGCAGCAGTTCGGCACGCGAGGTGTTGACGAACAGCGCCGTGGGTTTCATGCGCGACAGGTCTTCGGCGCCGATCAGCCCACGGGTGTCGTCGTTGAGTCGCAGGTGCACTGTCAGCACATCGCTGATCTCGAACAGCGTGTGCCGATCGGGCGCGACTTCCAGCCCGTCGGCCGCGGCCTGCGCACGCGACGCATCGCGGCCCCAGATCACCACCCGCATGCCGAAGGCGCGGCCGTAGCCCGCCACCAGTCGTCCGATCTTGCCGTAGCCCCAGATGCCCAGCGTGCGGCCGCGCAGCACCATCCCCAGCCCGAAGTTCGGCGGCATTCCGGCCGACTTCAGTCCGCTCTGCTGCCAGGCGCCGTGCTTGAGGTTGCCGATGTACTGCGGCAATCGCCGCATCGCTGACATGATCAGGGCCCAGGTCAACTCGGCCGGCGCCACGGGCGAGCCCACGCCTTCGGCCACGGCGATGCCCAGACGTGTGCAGGCCTCGATGTCGATGTGGCTGCCCACGCGCCCGGTCTGCGCGATCAGGCGCAGCTTGGGCAGTTTCTCGAGCAGCGCCTTCGGGAAGTGTGTGCGCTCGCGGATCGGCACCAGCACGTCGGCGTCACGCAACCGCACTGCCAACTGACCCACGCCCTTGACGGAGTTGGTGAAGACCTTGGCGTTCAGGGACTCCATCAGGCTGGCGCAAGGCAGCTTGCGCATCGCGTCCTGATAGTCGTCGAGGATGATGACGTTCATGCGGCGCCGATTCTGCCTTGGCCACGGCACTGTCGCCGCGATGCCGGGTCCTCTGGCCTTCGCGCCCGCGAAAACGAAGTGCCAAGGGGTGGCGCCTGCCCCACCACCATGGTTGACCTCCAGCGGCCGCCACGGTCGCGCCGGGTGCGACCTGCGTTACATCAGCATCGTGTTGCGGATGAGCCCGACGGCGATCCCCTCGATCGCGAAACTGCGGTCACCAGGCGGGACGACGAGGGTCTCGAAGTCGGGATTCTCGGGCTGCAGCTCGATGTGGCCGCGCACCTTGCGCAGGCGCTTGACCGTGACCTCGTCGCCCAGGCGGGCGACGACGATCTGGCCACTGCGCGCCTCCAGCGCTTTCTGCACGGCCAGCAGATCCCCGTCGAGGATGCCGGCGTCGCGCATGCTCATGCCGCGCACCCGAAGCAGGTAGTCCGGCCGGCGCGGGAACATCGACGCTTCGACGACATAGGTCTGGTCGACGTGCTCCTGCGCGAGGATGGGGCTGCCCGCGGCCACGCGGCCGACCAGGGGCAGGTTCAGTTGGGCCAGGTGCGGCAGGGGCAGCACGTACTGCTTGCCGTAGGGGTCGCCGCGTGCCGCATTGAGCGCGCGCAGTGTGTCAGACTTCAACCGGATGCCCCGCGAGGTGCTGCCGACGATGTCGAGCACGCCTTTGCGCTGCAGCGCGCGCAGATGCTCCTCAGCCGCGTTGGGGGAGCGGAAGCCGAGTTCGCTGGCGATCTCGGCCCGCGTGGGCGGTGAGCCCGTGCGTTCGATGGCGCTGAGCACCAGATCGAGCACCTGCTGCTGGCGGTCGGTGAGCTTGGGCGTGTCATCCATGGCGGCGTGGGGCTGTGCATTGAAACAGGGCTGGATTTTCATCCATGAGTCGTGAGATGGCAAGCATTCGATCGCAAGACACGGTGGAACGATCGAGGACTGCTAACCCGGCGCCGTCACCCGCGGGTGTCGCGGCGCCTGCCGCGTGTCGCGAGGATCGGCGCGTGGTCGTCCTCGGCACCGGTGGCACCATCGCCGGCGAGGCAGCGAGCGCCACCGACAACGTCGGCTATGCCTCGGCGCAGCGCGGGGTCGTCGAACTCCTGGCGGCCGTGCCGGCACTGGCGTGCGTCGACGCCGAGGCCGAGCAGGTGGCGCAGGTGGACAGCAGCGACATGCGACCCTCGATCTGGTCCGCGCTGGCGCGGCGTTGCGCCGCGCACCTGGCCCGGCAAGATGTGGCCGGCGTGGTCGTGACCCACGGCACCGACACGCTGGAGGAGACGGCCTGGCTGCTGCATCGGGTGCTGGGGGGCGTCGGCAGCACTCGGGCCTATGGCGACGATGCCAAACGCAAACCGGTCGTGCTGACCGCAGCGATGCGCCCTGCGACCTCGCTGCAGGCCGACGGCCCGCAGAACCTGTTGGATGCCGTGACGTTGGCGGCCGATCCGGGCGCCTGCGGTGTGCTGGTGGCGCTGGCCGGACAGGTGTGGTCAGGTGCCGAGGTGCGCAAGGTCCACACCTGGCGGCTCGAGGCATTTGCGGCGGGCGATGCCGGGCCGCTGGCGCTGGTGCGCGAAGGCCGTATCGTGCCCCTGCGGGCTTGGCCGACCGATGCCATCCCCGGCGCGCTTGCGCCCTGGCCGCCCGTGCCCGGACCCGATGGCCTGCCTGATGCGGACGAGGCCTGGCCCTGGGTCGAGATCGTCGCGAGCCACGCCGGTGCCGGGCCGCGCGCGATCGACGCCTTGTGTGCTGCCGGCGTGCATGGCCTGGTGGTGGCCTGCACGGGCAACGGGTCGGTGCACGAGGCCGTGGAGCCCAGCCTTCGGGCGGCCCTCGCCGCGGGGCGACCGGTGCTGCGGGCCACGCGCTGCGCTGCGGGCGGCATCATCGAGGCAGTCACGGGCGTGGAGGCGCGGCCGGCGGGCGGGGAGGACGGCGACGACAGGGCCCGACTGCCCAGCGCGCTCGGCCTGACGCCCGCTCAGGCGCGGGTCGAGTTGTCACTGCGCCTGCTGAACGCGTCGTGATGGCGTCATGATGGCGCCGGTCTGTCGATGCGCGCCGCGCCGCGCCGTGCGCATCAGCCTTGTGCCGCCGCCTGCATCTGCTCGAGCTGTTCGTTCAGTTCGAGCCAGCGCTCCTCCAGCATCGCGATCTCGGCGCCTGCATGGTTCAGGCGCCGTCCGAGATCGGCGATCTCGGCGGACGCGATCGAGCCGCTGGCCAGCGCGATCTCGACTTCGGTCCGCTCGGCCACGAGGCGTTCCAGTCGTCGGTCGATCTGCGCGATCTCCGAGCGCAGCGGGCGCGTGGCGTCGGCGAGCCTCTGGCGTGCGGCTGCGCGCGCCTTGCGGTCGTCGGCGGACCCTCCGCCAGAAGCAGCTCGCGTGGCGGGCCCGCTACCCGCGGTCGCACCCTTGCCACGGCGGTCGCCGGCGGGCGATGGCAGCAAGGCGGCGTCCGACGCCGACGGCTTCGACGAAGGCCCGGACGGCCTGCTGCCCGGGCCTGTCACGGCCCCCACAACCGTCGACGTCGCCGACGGCGCCGCGCCGGTCTCCAGCCCGCGCAGGAACGCCCCCGCATCGGGCGGCACCGCGCCGCGGGCCGTGGCCCGGCTGACTTCGAGCAGCCAGCGCTGGTAGTCGTCCAGGTCGCCGTCGAAGGGCAGCACGCCGCCGCGGGTGACGTGCCAGAACTCGTCGCAGACCTCGCGCAGCAGCGCGCGGTCGTGGCTGACCAGCAGCAACGTGCCCTCGAACTCGTTGAGCGCGATGGACAGTGCCTCGCGCGTGGCCAGGTCGAGGTGGTTGGTCGGCTCGTCCAGCAGCAGCAGGTTGGGGCGCCGCCAGACGATGGTGGCGAGCACCAGGCGCGCGCGCTCGCCACCTGACAGCGTGTCCACCGGCTGGTGGACCATGTCGCCCTCGAAGCGGAACTGGCCAAGGACGTTGCGCAGCGCCTGCTCGCGCGTGTCGGTGCCCGCCGGCGGCTGCTCGCGCGCCAGGCGCGTCATCAGTTGCAGCGGCGTGTCGTCGGCGTGCAGCAGGTCCATCTCCTGCTGCGCGAAGTAGCCCACCGCCAGGCCCTTGCCCTCGGTGGAGGTGCCGCCGAGGGCCGGCAGCACGCCGGCGATCGTCTTCACGAGCGTGGACTTGCCCTGGCCGTTGGCGCCGAGGATGCCGATGCGCTGGCCGGCCATCACGGTGCGCGTGACGTGGCGGACGATGACCACCGGCTCGGGCTGCGCGGGACGTGTGTCAAGCGTGGCACGCGCATCACGCGTGTCGCGCGCGTCCCACGCGTTGGCTCGCCCGGCATCCGACCCTGCGCCGCCACCGTAGCCGCAGGCCACGTCGCGCAGCGCCAGCATGGGGTTGGGCAGGCTCACCGGCTCCCGGAACTCGAAGGCGAAGTCGCTGGCCGTCAGCACCGGCGCGAGTTTCTCCATCCGTGCCAGCGCCTTCACCCGGCTCTGCGCCTGCCTGGCCTTGGTGGCCTTGGCCTTGAAGCGGTCGATGAAGCGCTGCAGGTGGGCGATGCGCTCCTGCTGCTTGTCGAAGGCTGCCTGGGCCTGGGTCAGCCGCTCGGCGCGCATGCCCTCGAAGGCGGTGTAGTTGCCGCCGTAGCGGGTGACGCGCGCCTCATCCAGATGCAGGGTGACGCGGGTCACGGCGTCGAGGAACTCGCGGTCGTGGCTGATGACGACCATGGTGCCGGGGAAGCGCTGCAGCCAGGCTTCCAGCCAGACCAGCGCGTCCAGGTCGAGGTGGTTGGTCGGCTCGTCCAGCAGCAGCAGGTCGGCCGGGCACATCAGCGCGCGCGCCAACTGCAGGCGCATGCGCCAGCCGCCGGAGAAGCTGTTGACCGGGGCCTCGAGCTGGTCGACGCGAAAGCCCAGCCCCAGCAGCAGCGCCTGCGCGCGGGCGCGGGCGTCGAAGGCGCCGGCCTCCTGCAGCGCGGCGTGCGCTTCGGCCATGGCGTGGCCATCGTCGGCGGCCTCGGCCGCGGTCAGTGCCGCCTGGGCGCGCTGCAGCGGCAAGTCGCCCTGGAGCACGAACGCGGTGGCGGCGTCGCCTGTCTCGGGCATGTGCTGCGAGACCTCGCCGACCTGCCAGCGTGGGGGGATGTCGACGTCGCCGGCGTCGGCGTGCAGGCGCCCGGTCAGCAGCGCGAAGAGGCTGGACTTGCCGGCACCGTTGCGGCCGACCAGACCGGCCTTCTCGCCCGGGTTGAGCGTGAAACTGGCGCCCTGCAGCACCACCTTGGCGCCGCGGCGCAGCGTGACGTCGCGCACGGTGATCATGTGGAGCGGGTTCCGAAGAGACGTCGGGGAACAGGCCAGGCACGCGGGACGGAGGTCACAAGGCCTCCCGCGTCATCAGCAGCACCTGGTCGTCGCCCGCACTGCAGGGCAGCCACACGGGCTCCAGTCGGGGGAAGGCACGCTCGAAGTGCGCGCGCTCGTGTCCGATCTCGAGCACCAGCGCGCCGCCGGGCGTGAGCGCGGCGGCGGCATCGGCCAGCAGCGGGCGGATGAAATCCATGCCGTCGTCACCGCCGGCCAGCGCCAGCGCCGGCTCGGCCCGGTATTCCGGGGGCAGTGCCGCCATCGAGTGGGCGTTGACGTAGGGTGGGTTGCAGACGATGAGGTCGTAGGGGCGCAGCGGCCATTGCCGGCCGTGCTTCCCGTGCGTGCCCTGCCTGTCGTGTGGGGCGGGTGCTGACGATGTCTGCGACGCCCTCCGCGAAGCGACCGACGCGGGGGGTGTCACCGATGGCGCGGACCCTGCGCGCCAGGGCGACGCCGCGGTGGCCACCGCGGCCAGACCGTCCCCCTGGAACAACGCGATCCGTTCCTCGAGCCCGTGGCGCCGCAGGTTCGACGCTGCCACCGCCAGCGCGCCAGCCGACAGGTCCGCCGCATCGACACAGGCCTGCGGCCAGGCCATCGCCGCCAGCACGGCCAGGCTGCCGTTGCCGGTGCACAGGTCGAGCACGTGCGCGGGCTCGCGGCCCAGCCAGGCATCGATCAGCCCCTCGGCCAGCACCTCGGCGATCAGCGAGCGCGGCACGATCACACGCTCGTCCACGGTGAAGGGCACGCCCTGCAACCAGGCTTCCCCGGTCAGGTAGGCCGCCGGCTTGCGCGTGGCGATGCGCTCTTCCACCAGCGCGTGCACCTGCGCCACCTCGTCGGCGCCCAGCGCGCGCGCGGCCACGCCGTCCAGATCGTCCAGCGGCAGCCCGAGGCGCCAGAGCACCAGCCACGCGGCCTCGTCGTGAGCACAGGCCGTGCCGTGGCCGAAGCTGACGCCCGCGGCGGTCAGGCGCGCGCTGCAGCGGTCGACGAGTTCGGCCAGCGTCATCGAGCCGGCGTTCACGCGAGCAAGCGCTCCAACGTGCGCCGGTAGATGTTCTTCAGCCGCTCCACGTCGGCCACGGCCACGCGCTCGTCGACCTTGTGGATGGTGGCGTTGACCGGGCCGAACTCGACGACCTGGGGACAGATGCGGAAGATGAAGCGGCCATCCGATGTGCCGCCGGTGGTGGAGAGCTCGGCCTGCACGCCAGTCTCGTCGGCGATCGCGGCCACCAGGGCGTTGCTGAGCGCGCCCGGCGGGGTCAGGAAGTGCTCACCGTTGAGCGTCCAGGCGATGTCGTGCTCGACGCCGTGGCGCTGCAGCACCTCGCGCACGCGTGCCTTCAGGCCCTCAGCCGTGCTCTGGCTGGAATAGCGGAAGTTGAAGTCCACCACCAACTCGCCGGGGATGACGTTGGTCGCGCCGGTGCCGCCGTGGATGTTGCTGACCTGCCAGGTGGTCGGCGGGAAGAAGGCGTTGCCCTCGTCCCAGGCGGTGGCGGCCAACTCGGCCAGCGCCGGTGCGAACGTGTGAACGGGGTTGCGTGCGAGCTGCGGATACGCCACGTGGCCCTGCACGCCGCGCACTGTCAGGCGCCCTGACAGCGAGCCGCGGCGGCCGTTCTTCAGTGTGTCCCCGAGGGTGTTGACCGAGGTGGGTTCTCCGACGATGCAGGCATCCAGACGCTCGCCACGCTGCTGCAGCAGTTCCACTAGCCGTACCGTGCCGTCGACCGAGGGGCCTTCCTCGTCGCTGGTCAGCAGGAAGTCGATGCAGCCGCGATGCTCGGGGTGCGCCGCGACGAACTCCTCCACCGCCACCACCATACAGGCCAGTGAGGTCTTCATGTCCGCTGCACCGCGTCCGTGCAGGTGGCCGTTGCGGTAGGTGGGGACGAAGGGGTCCGATCCCCATCGTTCGAGCGGGCCGGTGGGCACCACGTCGGTGTGGCCAGCGAAGGCCAGCGTCAGGCCGTCGAGGCCGCCTGCACGCCGCGCCCACAGATTGCTGACGCGAAAGTCCGCCGGCCCGGCGTGCAGCCACTCGCATTCGAAGCCGATGCGCACCAGGCGCTCGGCCAGCAGGGCCTGGCAGCCCGCGTCCTCGGGCGTGACGGAGCGGCGCGCGATCAGCGCCTCGGTCAGGCGCAGGGCCTCGGACATCGGGCTTCAGTCCCGCAGCAGCTCGTTGATGCTGGTCTTGGCGCGCGTCTGCGCGTCGACCTTCTTGACGATGACGGCGCAGTACAGGCTGTACTTGCCGTCGGCCGAGGGCAGGTTGCCGCTGACCACCACCGAGCCCGCCGGCACGCGGCCGTAGATCACCTCGCCCGTGGCGCGGTCGTAGATCTTGGTGCTCTGGCCGATGTAGACGCCCATGCTGATGACCGAGTTCTCCTCGACGATGACGCCCTCGACCACCTCGGAGCGCGCGCCGATGAAGCAGTTGTCCTCGATGATGGTCGGGTTGGCCTGCAGCGGCTCGAGCACGCCGCCGATGCCCACGCCGCCGGACAGGTGCACGTTCTTGCCGATCTGCGCGCAAGAGCCCACCGTGGCCCAGGTGTCGACCATCGTGCCCTCGTCCACGTAGGCGCCGATGTTCACGTACGAGGGCATCAGGATCACGCCCTTGGCGCAGAAGCTGCCGCGCCGCGCCACGGCCGGCGGCACCACGCGCACGCCGGCCGCGCGCAGTTGCGCCTCGGACTGGCCGGCGAACTTGGTGGGCACCTTGTCGAAGAAGGTCAGCTCGCCGGCCTGCATCGGCCGGTTGTCGTTGTGGCGGAAGCTCAGCAGCACCGCCTTCTTGGCCCACTGGTTCACCTGCCACTGCCCCACGCCCTGGCGCTCGGCCACGCGCAGGCGGCCGGCGTCGAGCTCGGCCAGCGTGTGCTCGACGGCCTCGCGCACTTCAGGACGGGCGATCGCGGCGGCGTCGGCGCGCTGGTCCCAGGCGGTTTCGATGGTGGTCTGGAGGGCGGTGCTCATGGGTGCGAAGGGGCGGGGGTGGATTGGATGAAGGCGCGGGCCTCTGGTGCTGCGAGGGCGGGTATTCCGGGCACTGGAGGCCGAGCGAGGCTGCGACCGCCCAGGTGCTGCGGGCTGGCGCGCATCCCGGCCCGGCAAAGCCCGCCATTGTAGGGAGGGGACTCCGGGTTGTTCAGGCACGCACGGTGCGCGAGATCGCCTCCGAAACCCAGGCGTTCAGGCTCTTGCCTTCTGACTGTGCCGCCATGGCGGCCCTTGCGTGCAACTCCGGAGGCAACCTCAGCCGGAATTGTCCGGAGTAGGGATGGTTGGGTTCGCGGCCGAGGGTCCGACAGGCCTGCAAATAGTCGTCCACCGCCTCCTCGAAGGCGCTGCGAAGACTTGCCACGCTGTCGCCGTGGAAGCCCACGACGTCGCGGATCCCGCCGACGTGGCCGACGAAGCAGCCGTCTTCCTCGCTGTATTCGACGCGCGCCGCGTAGCCCTTGTACATCATGGTGTTCATGGCCTCACCCCCAGTTGTTCCAGATACTGCCTGGCATCGCGGACCTGGTAGGGCTTGGCCTCCTTGGAGGGGTGGGGGCGGTGGAAGCTGGCGATGATGCCGCTCTTCTCGAAGCGCACACGGGAACCCTGGCCCTCGATCACCGTGCATCCGACCGCCACGAGCAGAGCCTCGATGCGCCTCCACTCGACAGACTTCGGCACGAGCTCGGAAAAGACGGCCGCCAGTGTCTTGCGATGCGTGGCATTCACGACCGTAGGGTACCAAGGAATGGAACCACCAAGGCGCGCGTCTCAGCGACTTCCGCAATACGCCACGATCCGCTGTGCCGCCTCGACGCACTCCTCGGTGCCGGCCACCAGGGCCAGGCGCACGCGGCCGGCGCCGGGGTTGATGCCGTGGGCCGGCCGCGCCAGCAGCGAGCCCGGCAGCACGGTCACGTTCTGCTGCGCCAGCAGGCCCAGCGACCAGGCCACGTCGTCACCGCCGGGCACGCCAGCCCAGAGGTAGAAGCCGGCGTCGGGCAGGGCGAGGTCCAGCACCGGCTGCAGCATCGGGGTGACGCGCGCGAACTTGGCGCGGTAGAGCTCGCGGTTGGCGGCCACATGCGCCTCGTCGTGCCAGGCCGCGATGCTGGCCTTCTGCACCACCTGGCTCATCGCGCTGCCGTGGTAGGTGCGGTAGAGCAGGAAGGCCTTGAGGATGGCGGCATCGCCGGCGACGAAGCCCGAGCGCATGCCCGGCACGTTGCTGCGCTTGGACAGGCTCGTCAGCGCCACCAGGCGCGGGAAGCCAGTGCGCCCCAGGGCCTGCGCCGCCTGCAGCGCGCCCAGCGGCGGCTCGTCGCGAAAGTAGATCTCCGAGTAGCACTCGTCGCTGGCGATGACGAAGCCGTGGCGGTCGCTCAGCGCGAAGAGCTGTTCCCACTCGGACAAGGGCATCACGGCCCCCGTGGGGTTGCCGGGTGAGCAGACGTAGACGAGCTGGGTGCGCGCCCAGGTGGCGTCGTCCACCTGGTCCCAGCGCACGGCGAAGTTGCGCGTCGGGTCGCTGTTGGCGAAGGAGGTGTCCGCCCCCGCCAGCAGCGCCGCGCCCTCGTAGATCTGGTAGAACGGATTGGGGCACACCACCGTGGCCCCGGGGCGCGAGGAGTCCACCACCGTCTGCGCCAGCGCGAACAGCGCCTCGCGCGTGCCGTTGACCGGCAGCACCTGCGTGGCCGCGTCCAGCGCCACCCCGTAGCGCCGCTGCACCCAGGCCGCGGCCGCCTCGCGCAGCGCCGGCTCCCCGGCCGTGGCCGGGTAGACCGATAGGCCCGACAGCGAGGACATCAGCATCTGCTCGATGAAGGGTGGCGTCGGGTGCCGCGGCTCGCCGATCCCCAGGCTGATCGGCCGCAGGTGCGCCGGCGGCACGATGCCACGCGACAGCTCGCGCAGGCGCTCGAAGGGGTAGGGGTGGAGGCGGGAGAGCAGGGGGTTCATGGGCGCCGATTATCTTGGCCCAGGCGGCGGCTGCGGGCGGCCCCGGCGGCGCAGCCCAGGCACCGTCCGATCCTCCCGTTCGACCGCATGCCCTCCAGCCTCAAGGCCAGGGTCTGCGGCGGTCCGCGTCTGGCAGCGCGCGCTGCGGCGCCAGTTCAAGGGCGAGCAGGACTTCGATCTCGAGTACCGGGCTGGGCGACCCTTCTTCGCGGAGTTCCGCGTCGGCCACCCGCGGACGGCCCCGTATCTGGTGGCGAGCCACCAGGCCGATGCCCTGGGCGAGTAGGCCCGCGTGCTGGGCGGGGCAGGGCGGTGCAACGGTCTTCTCATCACGCGGGGGCCCACCCGGCAGACGTTTCCACAGGATATCCTTCGCGACGCACGCAGGCCCGACGATGAAGACCTTGATGACTTTGCAGGACTGACCATGGGAGCCCGTCTGCCGATCGCACCTGACGTGCTTGCCGCTCTCTGCCGGCGCCGTCGCATTCGCAAGCTGTCGCTATTCGGATCACAGCTCAAGGGCACCGCCCGGCCTGACAGCGACATCGATCTCCTGGTGGAGTTCGAGCCGGACAGCGGGACGACCTATTTCGACATGGCGGAGATCGAGATCGAACTCTCCGAGCATCTGGGTGGGAAGAAGGTCGATCTGCGCACACCCGCCGAGCTCAGCCGCTATTTCCGAGAGGAAGTGGTGCGCACTGCAGAGCCGCAATATGTCGCTGCCTGAGGCCGACGTCATCCGCCTGCGGCACATGCTGGACGCGGCGGAGCAGGCTTTGGGCTTCCGGCAAGGGCGAAGTCGCGCCGAACTCGGACAGGACCCAATGCTGCGGTTTGCGCTCCTGCACGCCGTGACCATCGTCGGCGAGGCGGCATCGCATGTTTCGGCTCCCACCCGTATGGCGATGCCGGACGTGCCCTGGCGCGCCATCGTCGGCATGCGCAATCGCTTGGTACACGCCTACTTCGACATCGACGCAGACGTGCTCTGGGCTTCGGTCAACGACGAACTGCCCGTCTTGGTTCAGCGGCTCGGCGCAGCCCTGGCCGCAGAGTGAGACACCACCCCTTCCAGTCTCTTTTCGGCAAGGGCATGAGTGGCAGTGCACGCCGCGGCATGCGGCACTCCACCGGCCCAGCCCATCGGCCGGCGACCAGATCGGCGATGAGAATGCCCGTCACACAGGCGCACGCAGTGAACGCAAGCCGGCCACGCCGCGCGGGGCAACGTCGCCGTGTGTCACAACCTCCCCACGCACCCCGCCGCCCCGCAGCGGCAGGTCAACCGGCCCTCGTGATGGGTCTCGCCGTAGTTCACGGTGATCTCCTCGCCGATCGCGACGTCGCGCAGGGCGTAGAACTCCACCCGGCCCTGGCGGATGCACAGGCGCGCGTTCGGGGCGCAGGAGTGGTTGGTGTAGCGCATCGGGTCGGCCGAGCGGCTGAAGTCGATGGCCTTCTTCGGTGACAGCTCGACGATCATGATGCGCTCGCTGCGGGTGGCGCGGATGCGGGCCTGGGCCACGCTGATCGACTCGCCTCTGATCTCGCCGATCTTGCGGCGCGCGTCGATGGGCTCGGCGGCGAAGGCGCCCTGGCCGTCGATGGGGCTTGCGCGTACCTCGACCGCGTATTTCTGATACGCCGGGCGCATGGCGGCTTGCGCTTGGGCAGGCGCGACCTTCGCGTTGTCGTGGGCAGCGCCCGCGGCAGGGGCCGGCTGCCCGGTGAGTGGGGGAGGCGACAGCGCTGCAAGACGGGGCATCGGTGAGGCGGCAGGGCGTGCGCGGGACGCGCTGGCAGGGGGTGGGAAGACTTGGGCCGATGGTATCATCCGCGGCCCAACGCGCGTTGGGAAGGAAGCGCATTTATCCAATGAATTCAAAGGCTTGCAAACGGCCCGCGGCCGCCTCCCGATGCGCTTGAACCAGATCAAGCTGGCCGGCTTCAAGTCCTTCGCCGAGCCCACCACCTTCCAGCTGCCGGGGCAGCGGGTGGGGGTGGTCGGGCCCAATGGCTGCGGCAAGTCGAACATCATGGACGCCGTGCGTTGGGTGCTCGGCGAGAGCAAGGCCAGCGAGCTGCGCGGCGAGTCGATGCAGGACGTGATCTTCAACGGCTCGGCCCAGCGCAAGCCAGCCGGTCGGGCGAGCGTCGAGCTCGTCTTCGACAACAGTGACGCCCGCGCCGGAGGCTCGTGGAATGCGTTCGGCGAGATCGCCGTCAAGCGCGTGCTCACGCGTGACGGCACCAGCAGCTACTACATCAACAACCAGCCGGTGCGTCGGCGCGACGTGCAGGACGTCTTCCTGGGCACCGGCCTGGGCCCGCGCGCCTACGCCATCATCGGCCAGGGCACGATCAGCCGCATCATCGAGTCGCGCCCGGAGGAACTGCGGCTGTTCCTGGAGGAAGCCGCGGGTGTCTCCAAGTACAAGGAGCGCCGGCGCGAGACCGAGAACCGACTGAAGGACACGCGCGAGAACCTCACCCGTGTCGAGGACATCCTGCGCGAGCTCGACGCCAACCTGGAAAAGCTCGAGCAGCAGGCCGAGGTGGCGCGGCACTACCGCGCCTTGCAGGACCAGGGCACCTTGAAGCTGCACCAGCTGTGGTTCCTGAAGCACCGGGACGCCGCGACGGAACAGGCGCGGCTGGCGCGTGCGGTGGACGAAGCGACCAACGCGCTGGAGGCGCAGACCGCCGGCCTGCGCGAGACAGAGGCGGGGCTCGAGGCGGTGCGCCAGGCGCACTACGACGCGGCCGACCGGTTGCACACTGCGCAGGGCGACCTGGCACAGGCCGCGCTCGAGGTCAGCCGCCTGGAAGAACGTATCCGCTATGTCGTCGACAGCCGCCAGCGGGTGCAGCAGCGCATGGCCGATCTGCGTGCGCAGCATGCGCAGTGGGCGCGGCGCCAGGACGAGGCGCAGGACGAGCTCTCACGGCTGGCCGACACCGTCGACGCCGCACGGGAGGACGGGCAGGCGCTGCAGGCACAGGCCGAGTCGCTGGCCGAGCAGGTCCCCGTGGCCGAGGAAGGCCTGCGCGACGCGCAGGCCGCCGCCACGGCGCAGCGCGGCGCAGTCGTGCAGGTGCAGCAGCAGATCCAGGTGCTGGCGGCCGAGTCGCGCAGCCTCGACGAGCAGTCGCGCCAGTTGCGGGCCCGGCGTGACCGTCTCGCCGGCGAGCGTCGCGGCCTCGCGGCCCCCGACGCGCAGGCGCTGCAGCGTCTGGAGGAGGACCTGGAGGCCGCGCGTGCGGTCCACGAGGAGGCCGAGGCCTTGCTGCAGGCGCTGCAGGACGAAGGGCCGGCGCTGGACGCCCGCCGTAGCACCTGCCAGACCCAGGCCAATGCCGAGGCGGCGCGCGAGTCCGAGCTCGCCGCGCGCCTGCAGGCGCTGCGCGCCCTGCAGGAGAAGGTGCAGACCGAAGGCAAGCTCGGCCCCTGGTTGCGTCGCCACGGGCTGGACGCCCTGCCGGGGCTGTGGACCCGGCTGCACATCGAGCCGGGATGGGAGCCGGCGCTGGAATCCGTGCTGCGCGAGCGCCTGAACGCGCGTGCGATCGGCCAACTGGCAACGGTGCGTGCCTTTGCTGAAGATGCGCCGCCGGCACGGCTGGCCTTCTTCGACGCCCCGGTCGCCCCAGTCCCGTCGAGCCCGGCCTTGCGTCCCCGCCTGGTCGACCGATTGCGCCTGGGCGAAGCGCCGCTGCGCGCCTTGCTGACCGACTGGCTGGACGGCGTGTCCACCGCCGAGAGCCTGGACGAGGCGCTGGCCCAGCGCGGATCGCTGGCGCCTGGCGAAACCGTGGTCACGCGCGAGGGCCACGCGGTGTCGGCACATGCCGTGACCTTTTATGCGCCCGATTCCGAGCAGGCGGGCCTGCTGGCGCGCGCCCAGGAGATCGAGAACCTCGACCGCGCGCTGCGCGCGCAGACGCTGATGGCCGAAGACTCGCGCGCGGCCTTGGTGCAGGCCGAGGCGGCGGCCACGCAGGCGCAGCAGCGCCTGGCGCAGTCGCGGCGGGACGCCGCGGCGGCGCAGTCACGCGCCCACACCCTGCAGGTCGAGTGGCTGCGACTGTCGCAGCAGGCGCAGGCCAGCCGCGCGCGTGCCGACCAGATCGACGAGGAACTGGCCGAGGTCGATGCCGGGCTCGAGGCCCTGGAAGAGCGGCGCGCCACCGGCGAGGCACGTTTCGAGGACCTGGACCTCGCCTTGGCCGAAGCGCAGGAGCGCCATGCCGCGCTCGAGGACGAGGTGATCGGTGCCGAGCGCCGGCTGACGCAGGTGCGAGAACAGCAGCGCGTCGTCGAGCGGCGTGCGCAGGAGGCGGTTTTCCAGGTGCGCGCACTGGAGGCCCGCCGGGGCGAACTGCAGCGTGTCATCGAGACCGCCGCCCAGCAGATGCGCGACAGCCAGCAGGCCGGCACCCAGCTCGAACTGGAGTTGGGCGAGCTTGACGATGCCGCGGCGCAGTCCGGCCTGCAATCGGCGCTGGCGCTGAAGCTGCAGCGTGAGGCCGACCTCGGTGCTGCCCGGAGCACCTATGACGACCTGTCGGCGCGCCTGCGCCAGGGTGACGAGCAGCGCTTGCAGCTCGAGCGCGGCCTGCAGCCGTTGCGCGACGAGATCACCCGGCTGCAGCTCGAGGCGCAGGCCGCGCAGCTCGGCGGTGCGCAGTACCTCGAGCAATTGCAGGCCGCGGGCGCGGACATGGACGCGCTGGCGAAGTCGGTGGCCGACGGCGCGGTGCGCCTGTGGGGTCTTCAGGGCGAGATCGACCGCATCCAGAAGGAGATCACCGCCCTTGGCGCGGTCAATCTGGCCGCCCTGGACGAACTCGGCACCGCGCGCGAGCGCAAGACCTTCCTCGACGCGCAGAACGCCGACCTGAACGAGGCCATCCACACGCTGGAGGACGCGATCCGCAAGATCGATGTCGAGACGCGCGACCTGCTGCGCCAGACCTTCGACCAGGTCAACGAGCATTTCGGGCGGATGTTCCCGACGCTGTTCGGCGGCGGCGCGGCGCGGCTGGTGATGACCGGCGACGAGATCCTGGACGCCGGCGTGCAGGTCATGGCGCAGCCCCCGGGCAAGCGCAACTCGGCCATCCACCTGCTGTCCGGCGGGGAGAAGGCGCTGACCGCCATCGCCCTGGTCTTCGCGATCTTCCAGCTCAACCCGGCACCTTTCTGCCTGCTCGACGAGGTCGACGCCCCGTTGGACGACGCCAACACCGAGCGTTACGCACGCCTGGTCGCGCAGATGAGCCAGGGCACGCAGTTCCTGTTCATCAGCCACAACAAGATCGCGATGGAGATGGCCGAGCAGTTGATCGGCGTGACGATGCAGGAGCAGGGGGTCTCGCGCGTCGTGGCCGTGGACATGGAGTCGGCGCTCGGTCTGGCCGAGGCTGCATGACGACAATGTCGGATACCGAAACCGGAGGGACTCGATCATGGACCTGAGCTTGTCGCTGGCGCTGGCCGCGCTGGTCGCCTTGCTGGGCATCGGCGCGCATTCCTGGTGGTCGACCCGCCGCGCCCGGCCGCGCCAGGCCGACGCGCTGGCGACCTTGCGGCAGATGACACCGCCGCGGCGTGAGCCTTCGCTCGACGGTCCGTCGGAGCCCCTGGAGGCGGGCGATGGCGCGGCGCCGCAGGGGGCCGAGGAGGGCCGGGCGGCGTCCGATGCACAGGGCGCTTTCGAGCTGCCGGTGGCCCGCCCGGCCGGCGCGCGCCGGGGCACGCGGCTCGATGCGCTCATCGACGTCATCGTCACGCTGCCCGTGGACGCGCCCGTCAGCGGCGAGGTCGCCGTGGCCCACCTGCCGTCGAGCCGGCGCGCCGGCCACAAGCCGCTGATCATCGAAGGTCTCGATGCGCAGACCGGTGACTGGGAGACACCGGCCCACGGCCAGCGATACACCGAGTTCCAGGCGGGCGTGCAGTTGGCCAACCGCGTGGGCCCGCTGAACCAGATCGAGTACTCGGAATTCGTCCAGAAGGTGCAGGCCTTCGCCGAGGGCGTGGGCTCGATGGCCGACTTTCCCGACATGCTCGAGGTGGTGGCGCGCTCGCGCGAACTCGACGCCTTCGCCTCGCCGCGCGACCTGCAACTCGCCGCGGGGCTGCGGGCGCGTGCGGTGCCCTGGTCGGTGGGCTATGTGCAGCAGTGCGGCTCGCGCCATGGATTCCTGCCGGGCGCAGTGCCTGGTCGCCTGGTGCTGCCGGGCGCTGGCGAAGGGGACCCGCCCGTGCTGGTGCTGTCCTTCGACCCCCAGGCCGCGCTGTCCGATGACCCGCAGACGGCGGTCGTGCAGGAAGTGCAACTCAGCCTGGACGTCGCGCAGACCCCGCGAGAGGCCGATCCCTTCCCGCTGTGGCACCGCACCTCGCGCCTGCTGGCTGCCGAGATGGAGGCCGCCGTCGTCGACGACCGGGGCGTGGAGCTGACCCTGCACGCCTTCGACGGCATCGCCAAGGACCTGCATCGCCTGTACGACGAACTCGAGGCGCGCGGTCTGGCGGCGGGCTCGCCGGTGGCTCGGCGGCTGTTCAGTTGACGATGGACCCCCGGGACGGCCTGGACGGCGCGTCTGGCGATCGGGCGCAGTCGCGCGCCGGGCGCCGGGCCGCCGAGCTGCGCGCGCAACTGCATCGGCATGCGCACCTGTACTACGTGCTCGACGCGCCGGAGATCCCCGACGCCGAGTACGACCGACTGTTCCAGGAACTGCAGGATCTGGAAGCGGCGTATCCGTCGCTGCGAACGCGCGACTCGCCCACGCAGCGTGTGCTCGGGCGCGTGCTGGAGGGCTTCGAGCCGGTGCGCCATGCGGTGCCGATGCTCAGCATCCGCACCGAGACCGACACCACCGAGGCCGGCGCCATCGCCTTCGACGCCCGCGTGCGGCGCGAGCTCGGCCTGGGTGAGGCGGACCCACCGGTCGACTACTCGGTGGAGCTGAAATTCGACGGACTGGCGATCAACCTGCGTTACGAGGAGGGTGTGCTGGTGCGCGCCGCCACGCGCGGCGACGGCGAGACCGGCGAGGACGTCACGCAGAACATCCGCACCATCGGGCAGGTGCCACTGCGGCTGCAAGGGCTGCCATCGCGATCGTCGCCGCCGCAGCCGCCGCAACGTGGCCCGGTCGTCGACCTGTTTGCCGACCTGCTCGTGGACGCGCCGGGTGATGCGCCTGGTGATGCGCCGGACGATGCGGTGCAAGGCCCGTCGAACGCTGCGCTACCGTCGACGTCGGCCCAGCCCCCGATGCCCGCCGTGCTCGAGGTGCGCGGCGAGGTCTACATGCGCCGCGACGATTTCGAGCTCCTGAACGAACGCCAGCGCGAGCGCGGTGACAAGACCTTCGTCAACCCGCGCAATGCCGCGGCCGGGGCGGTGCGGCAGCTCGACCCGTCGATCGCCGCGCAGCGCCCCTTGAGCTTCTTCGCCTACGGGCTCGGCGAGGTGCAGGGCTGGCCGCAGCCTGCGAGCCACAGCGCGACGCTGGACGCGCTGGCGGCCTTCGGCTTGCCGGTGTGCGCCGACCGCGCCACGGTGCAGGGCGCGGCCGGGCTGGTTGACTTTCATCGTCGCATCGCCCAGCGGCGCGATGCGCTGCCCTTCGACATCGACGGCGTGGTCTACAAGGTCGACCGCATCGACCTGCAGCGACGTCTGGGCTTCGTCACGCGCGAGCCGCGCTGGGCCGTGGCGCACAAGTACCCGGCGCAGGAGCAGCTCACGCGGCTGAACGGCATCGACATCCAGGTCGGCCGCACCGGCAAGCTCACGCCGGTGGCCAAGCTGGAGCCGGTGTTCGTCGGTGGCACCACGGTCAGCAACGCGACGCTGCACAACCTGTTCGAATTGCGCCGCAAGGGCGTGCGCGTGGGCGACACCGTGATCGTGCGCCGTGCGGGTGACGTGATCCCCGAGGTCGTGGGCCGCGTGCCGGCGCCCCGGCCGGGCTACGTGCCGAATTTCCGCATGCCGCCTGCCTGCCCGGTGTGTGGCAGCGCGGTGGTGCGCGAGGCCGGGACGATCGACCATCGTTGCAGTGGCGGCCTGTTCTGCGCGGCGCAGCGCAAGCAGGCCTTGCTCCACTTTGCCGGCCGGCGCGCGATGGACATCGAAGGGCTGGGGGACAAGCTCGTCGACCAGCTCGTCGACGGCGGTCTGGTGCGCACGCTGCCCGAGCTCTACACGCTGGGCGTGGCCAAGCTCGCTGCGCTGGACCGCATGGCCGAGCGCAGCGCCGCCAACCTCGTCGCGGCGCTGGAGCACAGCAAGCGCACGACGCTGGCGCGCTTCATCTACGCCCTGGGCATCCGCCACGTCGGCGAGGCCACGGCGCGCGACCTGGCGCGGCACTTCGGCGGCATCGACCGCCTGATGGACGCTGGCGAGGAGGACCTGCTGCAGGTCCCCGACGTCGGGCCGGTGGTGGCGCGCAGCATCCACACCTTCTTCGCCCAGCCGCACCACCGCGAGATCGTCGAGCAGTTGCGCGCCGCGGGCGTCGTATGGGACGAACACGCCGGCGCAGTGGCGCAGCCCCCGGGCGCATTCGACGGCCGGACCCTGGTGCTGACCGGCACGCTGCCCACGCTCAGCCGTGACGAGGCCAAGGCGCTGATCGAGGCCGCCGGCGGCAAGGTGGCCGGATCGGTGTCCAAGAAGACCTGGTGCGTGGTGGCGGGTGAGGAGGCCGGCAGCAAGCTCGACAAGGCACGCGAACTGGGCGTGCCGGTGGTCGATGAAGATGGGCTGCGTCGGCTGCTGGCAGGTCTCGATCTGACGGCTGTTTCAGCCTGAACGTGGACTGCGCGCCGGCGCGCGCAGCGCCAGCCACAAGGCGACGGCCGAGCAGGCCATCGCCGTCAGGTGCACCGGGCCGAGCGGCTCGGCGCGGATCAGCGCGCCCGACAGCATCGCCACCACCGGCACCATCACCGAGGACAGGCCCGCCACCTGGGCTGGCAGCAGGCCCACGATGGAGAACCAGGTCAGGTTGCCCAGGGTCATCGGCATCCAGGTGATGTAGGCGATGACCAGCAGGCTGGGCCAGGAGGGCATGAACCACGGGCCCTCACCCACGGCCAGCGCCACGACGACGATGGGCACCGAGGCCACCAGCAATTGCCAGCCTGTCAGCACCGCGGCCGGGGCGCGCGGCGGTCGGTGCTTGAGGATCAGCGTGCCCACGGCCCAGCCGATGGCCGAGCCCAGGCCGTGGGCGAAGCCGGCGGGCGCGTCAGCGTAGGCTGGCAGGCTGCGCCACATCAGCAGCAGCACCGCGGCGCCGCCGAAGGCCAGCGCCAGCGCCATGCGGCGCGTCAGCCGCTGGCCCAGCACCGTCACGCCGATCAGGGCCGCCCACAGGGGCATCGTGAAGCCCAGGATGGCGGCCTGTCCCGAAGGCAGCAGCACCGCGGCATAGGTGCTCGTGACGTTCCACACCGTCAGGTAGCACAGGCTCGCGCCCAGGACGGTGGGCCAGTCGGCGCGCGGGATCTTCAGCGACTGCCCGCGCAAGCGCGCCACCGCCAGCAGCGTCAGACCTGCGGTGGGCAGTGCGATGGCACGGAAGGTCCAGACGGAGATTTCCTGGACCGCGTACGGAAACAGCGGCCAGTTCGTGCCCCACACGAGGGTCAGCACGACGAGCAGCCACAGCGCCCGACGCGGGATGGCCGGCGCGCTCACGAGCGTCTCGGCGCGGACAGCAAGGGGCGCAGCACCGGCCAGACGTTGTCGAGGATGCGCGCGTGCGCCTGCGCCGTCGGGTGGATGCGGTCGGGCTGGAACATCTGCGCCGCGTCCGGGCCGTTGGCCACGCCCTCGAGCAGGAAGGGCAGCAGGGCCGTGTTCTCGGCGCGCGCGACCTGCTCGAACAGGCGGGCGAAATCGTCGGCGTACCTGCGCCCGTAGTTCGGCGGCACCTGCATCCCGGCGATCAGCACCCGGGCCCCCGCCGCCTTCGCCGCGCGGGTCATCGCGGTCAGGTTGTTGCGGGTGCTGGCCAGGGGCAGGCCCCGCAAGGCATCGTTGCCCCCGAGCTCGATCACGACGACATCGGGCGTGTGGCGGGTCAGCAGCGCACCCAGCCGGGCCCGCCCCCCGGCGGTGGTGTCACCGCTGATGCTCGCATTGACGACGGTGGCGGCGATGCGTTGCTCGCGCAGGCGCTGCTCGAGCCGGGCGACCCAGCCCGCGCCGCGCGGGATGCCGTACTCGGCCGACAGGCTGTCGCCGACCACCAGCACGACCGGCGCGGACCCCGCGGCCCATGCGGGTGTGATCATGCCGGCAGATGCACACAGGGACAGGGCGGTACAGTGCGCAAGCCAGGCCCGGCGGCGCACGTCGCCGATGGCTGCATGCCCACTGGCCGGCGACGACGACCGTTCTGGTGATGACCCAGGCGCACGTTGCACCCGTGACCCTTCCGTCCGGCGACTGCCGGGCACGCCCTTTCCGCTTCCAGACCTCTCCTGCATGTCCGATCCCATCATTGCCGTCCGGCACCTGAGCAAACGCGTCACCGACGCCACCGGGACCCTGACGATACTCGATGACATCGACTTCGCACTCGCCGCGCGGGAATCGGCGGCGATCGTCGGGGCCTCGGGCTCGGGCAAGAGCACGCTGCTGTCGCTGATCGCAGGGCTCGACACGCCCAGCGAGGGCTCGGTGCTGATCGACGGGGAAGACCTCTTCGTGCTCGGGGAGGACGAACGCGCGGCACTGCGCGCGCGCAAGCTCGGCTTCGTCTTCCAGAGCTTCCAACTGCTGCCCAACCTGACGGCGCTGGAGAACGTGATGCTGCCGCTGGAGTTGCTGGGCCGTGGCAGCGCCCGCGCGCAGGCCGCCGAGATGCTGCGCCGCGTGGGCCTGGGCGAGCGGCTGGGCCACTACCCGCGGGTGTTGTCAGGCGGCGAGCAGCAACGCGTGGCCCTGGCGCGCGCCTTTGTCGTCGAGCCGGCGGTGCTGCTGGCCGACGAGCCCACCGGCAGCCTGGACTTCGCCACCGGCGAGCGCGTGATGGCGCTGATGTTCGAGATGAACCGCGAGGCCGGCACGACGCTTGTTCTCGTCACGCACGACCGGGACATCGCCCGGCGCTGCGACCGCCAGCTCCGGATCGAGGCCGGCCGGCTGGTCGCCTCCGATCACTCGGCGAACTTGTAGTCGGTGCGGGCCGATTTGCGCAGCTGCTCCTGGAAGTCCTGCATCTGCGTCTGTTCCATGCGCTGCTTGAGCTGGTCCTTGACTTCGTCGAAACCGGGGAACTCGGCCTCGCGCGTGTCCTCCAGGCGGATGATGTGCCAGCCGAAGGAGCTCTTCACCGGGGCTTCGGTCATCTCGCCCTTCTTCAGCGCGGCCATGGCCTTGCCGAACTCGGGCACGTAGGCGTCTGCCTTGGCGTAGTCGAGGTCGCCCCCGTTGGCGCCCGAGCCCGGATCCTTCGAGTTCTCACGCGCGACGTCCTCGAACTTCGCGCCGCCCTTGATCTTCGCGATCAGGGCCTTGGCCTCGTCTTCCTTCTCCACCAGGATGTGGCGCGCGCGGTACTCGGTGCCGGCGGCCTGGGCCTTGAACTTGTCGTACTCGGTCTTGGCCTGCGCGTCGGTGATCGGGTTCTTGCGACGATGGTCGTCGAAGAGTTCGCGGATCAGGATGCTCTGGCGCGCCAGTTCGAGTTGCGAGCGGAAGTCGGCCGTGCCGGCCAGGCCGCGCTTCTCGGCTTCCTGCGTGAAGATCTCGCGCAGCACGACCTGGTCGCGTGCCTGTTGCTCGGCGCCCGGGGGCAGTTGCTGACCTGAACGCTTGACCTGGTCCAGCAGGGCATCGACGCGTGCCTGCGGCACGGCCTTGCCGTTGACGATGGCCAGATTCTGGGCCTGCGCAGCCAGTGGCCAGGCGAGTGCGGCGCACACGCCGAGCGCGGCCAGTCGCAGGGCAGGGGAAGTGGTCTTCATGGTCTGTGGGCTTTCTCGGGGAGGGACCGCGCGGTGGCGGCGGGAGGGAGGGTGATCTGCTGTGGGCGACAGGGCGGTGCACGCCGGCCTGTCAGCCTCTCAGGCGCTCAATCGGGGGCCGGGACATCGGCATCGACCGCCAGGGCATGGATGCCGCGGGGCATCCAGTCGCCCAGGGCATGATAGACGAGGCGATGTCGGGCCACCCGGTTCAGGCCGGCGAAGCGTGCACTGCGGATGCGCACGGTGTAGTGCCCGCCTTCACGGGCGCCGGCGTGACCGGCGTGCAGGTGGCTGTCGTCCTGCACCTCCAGCCGCGTCGGCGCGAAAGCCTGGCGCAGCACGGCCTCGATCTGGGCGGTGGTCGGTCGGGCCGCAGATCCGCCCGGGCCCGGTGCCGCGGGCGACAGGCCGGCGCTCACTTCGCCGCCTCGTCTGCCGACGGCGCCACGGGCTCGAAGCCGATGGCCGCGGAATTGATGCAGTAGCGCTCGCCCGTGGGCATGGGGCCGTCCTCGAAGACGTGCCCGAGGTGACTCCCGCACTTCGCGCAGCGCACCTCGACCCGCACCATGCCGTGGCTGTGGTCGGTCACGCGCTCGACGCGGCCGTCTGCCAGGGGCTGCCAGTAGCTCGGCCAGCCGCAGCCGGCGTCGAACTTGGTCTGCGAGCCGAACAGGGGCTCGCCGCAGCCGATGCAGCGATAGGTGCCCGACTCGAAATGATCCCAGTAGCGGCCGGTGAAGGCGCGCTCGGTGGCGGCGTGGCGGGCCACCTGATACTGCATCGGGTCGAGCTGCGCGCGCCATTCGGCGTCCGACTTGCGGATCTCGTAGCGCGGGTCGTCGTGGGCGTGGGGGGGCGGGTGGCGACGGAAGGGATTCATCGTGACGCGGCGCGGCAGTTGCGGGGGACCAAGCCTGAGGGATTGTCGGGCAGCCGCCATGATCGCGCCGGGGCGTGGAGAATCCGGCGTGCGGCAGCCTGCGCACCGACAACGTCGGGGTGCCGACGCAGCGCCGGCCGGCCCGTCATCGCCAAGGCCTTCCAGCGCTCGCCTTCGATTCGATGGCCAACCACATCCAGGAGACGACCCCCATGCTCGGATTGATGCAGGACCAACCGCTGTTGATCTCGTCGCTGATCGAGTTCGCGGCCCGACATCATGGCGACGCCCAGATCGTCTCGCGCCGCGTCGAGGGCGACCTGCACCGCACCCACTACCGCGAGGCCGCGGCGCGCGCGCGCCAGGTGGCGCATGCGCTGGACGGCCTGGGCCTGGCCTTCAGCGATCGCGTGGCCACGCTGGCCTGGAACGGCTACCGCCACTTCGAGCTGTACTTCGGCGTCTCCGGCAGCGGGCGCGTGCTGCACACGCTGAACCCGCGCCTGGCGCCCGACCAGGTGGTGTGGATCGTCAACCACGCCGAGGACCGGGTGCTGTGCTTCGACATGACCTTCCTGCCTCTGATCAAGGCGGTCTGGCAGAAGTGCCCCACCGTCAAGCACTGGGTGGCGCTGTGCGACGCGGCGGCGCTGCCGGCCGACACCGGCATCGAGGGCCTGGTGTCTTACGAGGCATGGATCGCACCGCACGGCACGACCTACGACTGGCCCCAGTTCGACGAGCGGAGCGCCGCCTCGCTGTGCTACACGAGCGGCACCACGGGCAACCCCAAGGGCGCGCTGTACAGCCACCGCTCGACCGTGCTGCACGCCTACGGCGGCGCGCTGCCCGACGCGCTGGGCCTGTCGGCGCGCGACAGCATCCTGCCGGTGGTGCCGATGTTCCACGTCAACGCATGGGGCCTGCCCTATGCGGCGGCAATGACGGGCGCCAAGCTCGTCTTCCCCGGGGCGGCGCTGGACGGCAAGTCGGTCTACGAGCTGATCGAGGGCGAGGGCGTGACCATGGCCGCGGGCGTGCCCACGGTCTGGCTGGGGCTGCTGAACCACATGGCGCCGGCGGGGCTGCGCTTCTCGACGCTGAACCGCACGGTCATCGGCGGCTCGGCCTGCCCGCCGGCGATGATCCGCGCCTTCAAGGATCAGTACGGCGTGACCGTGCTGCACGCCTGGGGCATGACCGAGATGTCGCCGCTGGGCACGGTGTGCACGCTCAAGCTGCCGCAGCAGGCGCTGCCGCCCGAGCAGCAGATGGCGGTGCTGGTCAAGCAGGGGCGGGCGGTCTACGGGGTGGAGATGAAGATCGTCGACCCCGCGGGCCGCGAGCTGCCGTGGGACGGCCAGGCCAGCGGCGATCTGTACGTCAAGGGGCCGTGGATCATCTCCGGCTACTTCAAGGGCGAGGGCGGCGACCCGCTGGTGGACGGCTGGTTCCCCACCGGCGACGTGGCCACGATCGACGCCGACGGCTTCATGCAGATCACCGACCGCAGCAAGGACGTGATCAAGTCCGGCGGTGAGTGGATCAGCTCGATCGACATCGAAAACATCGCGATGGCCCACCCTGCCGTGGCCATGGCCGCCTGCATCGGCGTGCGCCACCCGAAGTGGGACGAGCGCCCGCTGCTGGTGGTGGTGCGCAAGCCCGGTGCCGAGGTCACGCGGGAGGATCTGCTCGCCTTCTACGAGGGCAAGGTGGCCAAGTGGCAGGTGCCCGACGACGTGGCCTTCGTCGACGCGATCCCGCTGGGCGCCACGGGCAAGATGCAGAAGATGAAGCTGCGCGAGCAGTTCAAGGACCACCGGCTGCCGACGGCCTGAGGCCTCAGGGTCGGCCCGACTTCCTTAGAATCGAACGATCGTTCTATTTCCACCGACTCCAGGAGACGCTCGATGAGCGCCAGCTACGAAGTGCGCGGCCCCGTGGCCGTCATCACGATGAACAACCCGCCGGTCAATGGCCTGGGGTATGACACGCGGGTGGGCCTCGCCGCCGGAGTGGAGCGGGCCTGGGCCGACGAGTCGGTGCAGGCCATCGTGATCACCGGCGCCGGCAAGGCCTTCTCGGGCGGCGCCGACATCCGCGAGTTCGGCTCGCCAAAGTCGGTGGCCGAGCCCAACCTGCTGTCGCTGATCAGGATGTTGGAGTCCTCGCCCAAGCCGGTGGTCGCGGCCATCCACACGGTGTGCATGGGCGGCGGGCTGGAACTGGCGCTGGGCTGCCACTACCGGGTGGCCGCGCCGGGGGCGAACATCGCGTTGCCCGAGGTCAAGATCGGCCTGATCCCCGGGGCCGGCGGCACGCAGCGCCTGCCGCGCGTGCTGGGCGTGGAGACGGCTCTCAACATGATCGTCAAGGGCGACCCGGTCAAGAGCGAGGTGCTGGCCGCGCTGCCGGGGCAGAAGCTGATCGACCGTCTGGCCGAGGGCGACGTGGTCGACGCGGCCTGCCGCTTTGCGGAGGAGGTGGCCGCGCGACGCCCGCTGCCGCGCGTGCGCGACCTGCCGCTGGCCCACCCCGAGGCCGACGCGTACTTCCAGTTCGCGCGCAACACCGTCAAGGCGATGGCCAAGCACTTCCCGGCGCCGGTGAAGTGCGTGGACGCGGTGGAGGCCGCCGTCAAGCGCACCTTCGACGACGGCATGGTCTACGAGCGCGAGACCTTCATGGCGCTGATGCTCACGCCCGAGTGCAAGGCGCTGCGCCACGCCTTCTTCGCCGAGCGCGCGGCGAGCAAGATCCCCGATGTGCCCGAGGACACGCCCGTGCGCAAGGTCGAGAAGGTGGCCGTGATCGGCGCCGGCACCATGGGCGGCGGCATCAGCATGAATTTCCTGAATGCCGGCATCCCGGTCACCATCCTGGAGACGAAGCAGGACGCACTGGACCGCGGCCTGGCGACGATCCGCAGGAACTACGAGGCCCAGGTCAGAAAGGGCAAGCTGACGCAGGACAAGGTCGAGCAGCGCATGGCGCTGCTCAAGCCCACGCTGAGCTACGATGACATCGCCGATGCCGACCTGGTGATCGAGGCCGTGTTCGAGGAGATCGGCGTCAAGGAGCAGGTCTTCCGCCAGGTCGACGCGGTGGTCAAGCCCGGGGCGATCCTGGCGTCCAACACCTCCACGCTGGACGTGGACCGCATCGCCTCGTTCACGCAGCGTCCGCACGACGTCGTGGGCATGCACTTCTTCAGCCCCGCCAACGTGATGAAGCTGCTGGAGGTGGTGCGCGGCGCGAAGACGGCCAAGGACGTGCTCGCCACCGTGATGCAGGTGAGCAAGAAGATCCGCAAGACGGCGGTGGTCTCGGGCGTGTGCGACGGCTTCATCGGCAACCGCATGATCGAGCAGTACAGCCGCCAGGCCGGCTTCCTGCTGGAGGAAGGCTGCACGCCGGCGCAGGTGGACCGCGCGATCGAGACCTTCGGCTTCGCGATGGGGCCCTTCCGCATGGGCGATCTGGCGGGCAACGACATCGGCTGGGCGATCCGCAAGCGCCGCTACCTGGAGAAGCCGGGCCTGCGCTACAGCAAGACCGCCGACCTGCTGTGCGAGATGGGCCGCTACGGCCAGAAGACGGGCGCGGGCTGGTACGACTACGCCCCCGGCAAGCGCGACGCCATCGCCTCGCCGGTGGTGGTGGAGATGATCGAGAAGCACCGCGCCGAGCTGGGCATCAAGGCGCGCAGGATCACCGACGAGGAGATCGTGCAGCGCCTGGTGTACTCGCTCGTGAACGAGGCGGCGAAGATCCTCGAGGAGGGCATCGCCAGCAAGGCCAGCGACATCGACATGGTCTACCTCACCGGCTACGGCTTCCCGCTGTGGCGCGGCGGCCCGCTGTGCTGGGCCGACCAGCAGGGCCTGTTCAATGGTGTGCAGGCGATGAAGCGCTTTGCCGCCAATCCGCACGACGACGCCGAGTTCTGGCAACCCGCCCCGCTGCTGGCCAGGCTGGCGGCCGAGGCCAAGACCTTCACCTGACATTCCGTTCGGTTTGAGCCTGTCGAAGCCCACGCGGACTCCGTTCGGGCTGAGCCTTTCGAAGCCCACGCAGACTCCGTTCGGGCTGAGCCTGTCGAAGCCCACGCGGGCACTTCGACAAGCTCAGTCCGAACGGGGATATGACCACTGAAGCAAGCCCACGTTATCGCCGAGGACCCTCCATGACACGTGCCGTCATCGTCTCCACCGCCCGCACGCCCCTGGCCAAGAGCTGGAAGGGCGCCTTCAACATGACCCACGGCGCCACGCTCGGCGGCTTCGCAGTGGCCGCCGCGGTGCAGCGCGCGGGCATCGACGGGGCCGAGGTGGAAGACGTGCTCATGGGCTGCGCCAACCCCGAGGGTGCCACCGGCTGGAACATCGCGCGACAGGTCGCCCTGCGTGCCGGCTTGCCCATCACCGTCAGTGGCGCCACGGTCAACCGCTTCTGCTCCAGCGGCCTGCAGACCACCGCCATGGCCTCGCAGCGCATCCTCGCGGGTGAGGGCGACGTCTACGTGGCCGGCGGCGTCGAGAGCATCTCCTGCGTGCAGCAGGAGATGAACATGCACATGTTCCAGGATTCCTGGTTGAAGGCGCACAAGCCCGAGATCTACTGGCCGATGCTGCAGACGGCCGAGAGGGTGGCCCAGCGCTACGGGGTGAGCAAGGAGCGTCAGGACGAATACGGCGCCGGCAGCCAGCAGAAGGCCTGCGCGGCGAAGGCGCGCGGCGCCTTCGCCGACGAGATCGTGCCCTGCACGGTGACCGCCGGCGTGGCCGATGCCGTGCTGGGCCTGCGCAGCAAGGAGGTCACCGTCAGCGCCGACGAGGGCCTGCGCCCGGGCACGTCGGTGGACAGCATCCGCGGCATCCGCACCGCGGTGCCCGGCGGCGTGGTGACCGCCGGCAATGCCAGCCAGTTCAGCGACGGCGCGGGCGCCTGCGTCGTCGTCAGCGAGGCCTATGCCGAGCGCAAGGGTCTGAAGCCGCTGGGGCGCTTCCTGGGCTTCGCGGTGGCGGGCTGCGAGCCCGACGAGATGGGCATCGGCCCGGTCTTCGCCGTGCCCAAGGTGCTGCAGCGCCTGGGCCTGAAGGTCGAGGACATCGACCTGTGGGAGCTGAACGAGGCCTTCGCGGTGCAGGTGCTTTACTGCGCCGACCGCCTGGGCATCCCGATGGACCGCCTGAACGTCAACGGCGGCGCGATCGCGCTGGGTCATCCCTACGGCATGAGCGGCCAGCGCCTGACCGGCCACGCCCTGATCGAGGGCCGCCGCCGCGGCGCCAAGCGCGTCTGCGTCACGATGTGTGTGGGCGGCGGCATGGGCGCCGCGGGGGTGTTCGAGGTCCTGTGACGCGGCGGTCCCACGCATGCGCCGCACCGTCGACTTCCTGCTCCACTACTGGCTCGATGTCGGGGCCCTGACCGCGCGGGAGCGCTTTGCCGAGCACGGGCGCGAGACCTTCGATGCCGTGCTCGACACCTGCGAGCGCATCGCGCGCGAGAGGTTCGCGCCCTTCAACCGCCTGGTCGACACCGAGGAGCCGCGCGCCGAGCCCGACCCCGAGGGCGGCCTGCGCGTGGTGCTGCCGCAGGCCACGCAGGAGGCCTGGGACGCGTACGCGGCCTCGGGCATGCTCTCGGCGGCGCAGGACGCCGCCATCGGCGGGATGCAACTGCCCTACACCGTCGAGGCCGCGGCCAACGCCTTCTTCGCGCGCGCCTCGGTCAGCATCGGCGCGGGCATGCTGACCACGGCCAACGCCAACCTGCTGATGGCGCACGGCACCCCGGCGCAGCAGCGCGTGTTCGCGCTGGCGGCGTTCTCGGGCCGCTGGTCGGGCACGATGTGCCTGAGCGAGCCCCAGGCGGGCTCGAGCCTGAGCGACGTGGCCACGCGCGCCGAGCCCGACACCGGTGGCGACACCGCCTGGGAGGCCGACCCGCTGGGCCCGCGTTACCGCGTGCGCGGCAGCAAGATGTGGATCTCCGCCGGCGAGCACGAGCTCACCGAGAACATCGTCCACCTGGTGCTGGCGAAGATCCCCGGGCCCGACGGCCGCCTGGTGCCGGGCACGCGCGGCATCTCGCTGTTCGTCGTGCCCAAGCGCATGGTCGACGCCGAGGGCCGGCTCACCGGCGAGCGCAACGACGTCACGCTGGCCGGCCTGAACCACAAGTGCGGCTGGCGCGGCACGACGAACACGCTGCTGAGCTTCGGCGAGGGCCGCCACCGCCCGCGCGCGGGTGCCGGCGCCGGGCTGGACGGGCAGGGCAGCGGGGCGGTGGGCTACCTGGTGGGCCGGCCGGGCGAGGGCCTGCGCTGCATGTTCCACATGATGAACGAGGCGCGCATCGGCGTGGGCATGGCCGCGGCGATGCTGGGCATGGCCGGCTACGAGGCGGCGCTGGCCTACGCGCGCCAGCGCCCGCAGGGCCGCCCGGTGGGCCCCGGCGGCAAGGATCCGGGTCAGCCGCAGGTGCCCATCCTCGAGCACGCCGACGTGCGCCGCATGCTGCTGGCGCAGAAGGCGTACTGCGAGGGCGCGCTGGCGCTGGGCCTGTACTGCGCGCGCCTGGTGGACGAGCAGCACACCGGCGAGTCCGCGGCCGCGCGCGAGGCCGCGCTGCTGCTGGAGGTGCTGACCCCGATCGTCAAGAGCTGGCCCAGCGAGTGGTGCCTGGAGGCCAACTCGCTGGCCATCCAGGTGCACGGCGGCTATGGCTACACGCGCGACTTCCCGGTGGAGCAGTACTGGCGCGACAACCGCCTGAACATGATCCACGAGGGCACGCACGGCATCCAGGCGCTGGACCTGCTGGGCCGCAAGGTGGTGATGGACGGCGGCGCCGGGCTGAAGCTGCTGGCCACGCGCATGAGCGCCACGGCGCAGGCGGCAGGGCAGGTGCCGGGCCTGGCCGAGCCCGCCAACGCGCTGGCGGGCGCGCTGCAGCGCCTGGGCGCGGCCACCAAGGCCGCCTGGGCCACCGGCGTGCCCGAGGAGGCCCTGGCCAACGCCACGCCCTACCTGCAGGCCTTCGGCCACGTGGTGCTGGCCTGGGTGTGGCTGGACGTGGCGCTGGTGGCTGCGCGGCCGGGCTCGGGTGCGACAGGCGTTCCAGGCGTTCAAGGCGCATCCGTGGCGTCCGGTGCCTCTGGTGCCGCAGGCCGCGTGGACGATGTCGTGAACGCAGCAGCGGTCGATGCCCTGGGCGACGCCGCCTTCCGCGCCGGCAAGTTGATGGCGATGCGCTACTTCTACGCCTACGAGCTGCCGAAGATCGACGCCTGGCTCGGCGTGGTGGCCCGGCGCGAGGCGCTGGTGCGTGAGATCGATCCGCAGAGCCTGGAGCCCTGATGAAGCCCGCCACCGTGGAGACGCTGGCCTGGGTGCTCATCTACGGCGGACTGCTGCTGGCGGTGCTGGGCCTGACGGTGCAGCGCCTGGACGACGCGCTGGGCTGGTCGCTGGCGGCGCTGGGCGCGGTGGCGGCCGGGGTCGGCGTGGCGCTGATCTGGGTGCGCTCCAGGATGGACCGATGATCCCGAACCGGCGTAGCCCGCAGCGCCTGACGCCGTCTCTATGAAACCCGGCTGCCCGCAAGCGCGGCCCCCAAGAGGAGAGAACGCTTGAGCACCCCTGTGATGAAGCTCTTCGATTTGAGCGGCCGCGTGGCGCTGGTCACCGGCGGCTCGCGCGGCCTGGGCCTGCAGATGGCCGAGGCCCTGGGCGAAGCCGGCGCAAAGATCATGCTGACGGCGCGCAAGGCCGCCGAGCTGGAGGAGGCCGTGGCCCACCTCGCCGACAAGGGCATCGACGCGCGCTGGGTTGCGGCCGATAGCAGCGACCCGGCGCAGGTGCACCGCGTCGTCGACGAGACGATGCAGCGCCTGGGCCGCCTCGACATCCTGATCAACAACGCCGGCGCAACCTGGGGTGCGCCGGCCGAGGACCATCCGCTCGAGGCCTGGGACAAGGTGATGAACCTGAACGTGCGCAGCCTGTTCCTGTACGCGCAGGCCGCGGCCAAGGCCTGGATGATCCCCCACCGCTGGGGCCGCATCGTCAACGTCGCGTCGATCGCCGGCCTGGCGGGCTCGGTCAACGTCGACTTCGTCGCCTACGGCACGAGCAAGGCCGCGGCAATCAACCTCTCGCGCATGCTGGCCGGAGAATGGGGCGAGTACGGCATCACGGTGAATGCGCTGGCGCCGGGTTTCTTCCCGAGCAAGATGACGCGCGCCACCCTGGCCGAACTGGGCGTGGAGAAGCTCTGTGAGGCCGTGCCGCTGCGCCGCATCGGCGACGAGGACGACCTGAAGGGCGCGGTGCTGCTGTTCGCCAGCGCCGCGGGCAAGCACATCACCGGCCAGGTGCTGGCCGTGGACGGTGGCATCAGCGCGGTGCACTATGGCTGATTCGTCGGCGCTGGCGCCCGACCTGCACGCTTCCGTGCCCTTCGTCGACCATCTGGGTTTCGAGTTGATCGATGTCGGCGCGGGTCATTGCACACTGGGTGCCGCCGTCCGGCCCGAGTTGACCAACCGCTGGGGCGTGGCGCACGGCGGGCTGCTGATGACACTGCTGGACGTGGCGATGGCCCGCGCGGCGCGCAGTCCGGCCCGGCCCGACGGCCCGCCGCAGCGCAGCGTCGTGACGGTGGAGATGAAGACCAGCTTCATGCGGCCGGGCAGCGGCGCCTTGCGCGCGCACGGCCGACGTCTGCACCAGACGGCGACCCTGGCCTTCTGCGACGCCGAGGTGCGGGACGCGGCCGGGCAGCTCGTCGCCCATGCCACCGGTACCTTCAAGTACCTGCGCGCGCTGCCGCTCGGCGCGCGTGCCCTTCAGACGGACGTTCCCGATGACTGAGGGCCTCAGCGCAACCCCGAGGGCCGGGCGTTGCCCGTCCCCGTCCCCCGTGGGGGCGAAAGAAGACTTGGGGCGGCCCGGCGTCTTCTCGAGAGTCGTTCCCGGAGCCGCCACCGAATCACACCAGACCTGCCCGCTTTCCTGCCGGAGTTCCCTGCCATGCCCCTGACCCACGACCAGATCCTGCTCGCCTCGCGTCCTGTCGGCGAGCCGACGGCCGACCAGTTCCGCCTGGTTCGGACCGACGTGCCCGAGCCCCTTGAGGGCCAGGTGCTGGTGCGCCACCACTACCTCAGCCTGGACCCGTACATGCGCGGGCGCATGAACGAAGGTCGAAGCTACGCCGCACCGCAAGCGCTGGGCGAGGTGATGATCGGCGGCACGGTCGGGGAAGTCGTCGCCTCGCGTCACCCGGGCTTTGTGGCGGGCGATCAGGTGGTCGGCATGGGCGGCTGGCAGGAGTACTCCGTCGTCGACGCCAGCCAGCCCGGCGTGCTGCGCAAGGTCGACACGACCCATGTGCCGCTGTCGGCCTACCTGGGTGCGGTGGGCATGCCCGGGGTCACGGCCTGGGTCGGGCTGACGCAGATCATCGAGCCCAAGGCGGGCGAGACGGTGGTGGTCGACGCCGCCAGTGGGGCCGTGGGGGGCGTCGTCGGGCAACTGGCCAAGGCCCGAGGTTGCCGCGTCGTCGGCATCGCCGGGGGCGCCGAGAAGTGCCGGTACGTCGTGGACGAACTGGGCTTCGACGCGTGCATCGACCACCGCGCCCATGGCGACCTGAAATCCATGCTGCGCGCGCTGAAGGAGGCCGCGCCGGCCGGCATCGACGGTCATTTCGAGAACGTCGGTGGCCACCTCCTGGACGCCGTGATGCTGCGCATGAACGCTTTCGGCCGCATCGCCTTCTGCGGGATGATCGCCGGCTACAACGGCGAGCCGATTCCGATGGCCAACCCCTCGCTGATCCTGGTGTCGCGGCTGAAACTGCAGGGCTTCATCGTCAGCGAACACATGAAGCTGTGGCCGGCAGCGCTGAAGGAACTGGGTGGGATGGTGGCCAGCGGCCGCATGAAGTACCGCGAGACGGTGGCCCAGGGCCTGGCCAGCGCGCCCGAGGCCTTCCTCGGGCTGCTGAAGGGGCGCAACTTTGGCAAGCAGTTGGTCAAGCTGATCTGATCGGAGGGACATCGCCATGCACCACGATCCGATCGGCCCCGGCGGCATCGCCGTCATCACGGGTGCCGCCTCCGGCTTCGGCCTGGAGGCGTGCCGTATCGCCGCGCGGCGCGGCATGTCGGTCGTCATGGCCGACGTGCAGGCCGACGCGCTCGACAGCGCCGCCGCCGAGATCCGCAGTCTGGGTGCGCCCGTGCTGCCGTTTCAACTCGACGTCTCGAAGGCCGCCGAGGTCGACGCCCTGGGCGCGGCCACGCGGCAGACCTTCGGCGTGCCGACCTTTGTGTTCAACAACGCCGGTGTCGGCGCCGGCGGGCTGGTGTGGGAGCACTCGGCGCGCGACTGGGAATGGGTGATCGGCGTCAACCTGATGGGTGTGGCCCATGGCCTGCGTGTCTTCACGCCGATGATGCTGGCGGCCGCACGGGCCGACGCCGCCTGGCGCGGCCACATCGTCAACACCGCCAGCATGGCCGGGTTGCTCAATGCGCCCAACATGGGTCTGTACAACGCGAGCAAGCATGCGGTGGTGTCGCTGTCGGAGACCCTGTACCAGGACCTCGGGCTGGTCACGGCCCAGGTGCGGGCCCATGTGCTGTGCCCGTACTTCGTGCCGACGGGCATCCACCGCAGCGAGCGCAACCGCCCGCATGGCCTGGCCGACCCTGCCGCGTCCGCCACGCGCAGCCAGCGCGTGGCACAGGCGATGAGCGACAAGGCGGTGACGAGCGGCAAGGTCAGCGCGGCGCAGGTCGCGCAGTTCGTCTTCGACGCGATGGCACAGGACCGCTTCTACGTCTTCAGCCATCCAGGCAGCCTGGGCGGCGTGGGCACGCGCATGGAGGATGTGCTGCAAGCCCGCAATCCGAGCGACCCCTTCGCGCAGCGTCCCCAGGTGCGGGCGCAACTGCTCGGGGCCCTCGCGGATCGGGGTGTCGAGGGGCCCGGAGGCTGAAGTCACCTTCCATGGGCGGCGACCTGAGGTCTGCTGCGGCGGTGTCTGGGACGCAGCGGGTCCATGAAGGGGGTCTGGCTGTCGCGGGTACGCAACAGCGCGCCTCCTCTGTGGGTCAAGAATTAACCGACCGAACGGTCGAATAATTCTTCCCTTTGTGCGAGGTCAGTGATAAGGTGCTGGGTTTCGTGCAGCCCACATGGCGCGCCGGCGGGCGCATGGCCTTCGGTTGCTGCGCTCGTCCATCGCGCTGCCCGCACCCGACCCCTCCACTTCAGCCGTTCCGATGCCATGATTGCCTGGGTGTTCCAACTGGCGCGCTGGTCTGCCGTCCTGGGCGGCGTGTTGCTGGCGGCCGTGATGCTGATGATCGTCGCGAGCGTGTCGGGCCGTGCGCTGGTGCCGATCGGTCTGGGCCCGGTGCCCGGCGACTTCGAACTGGTGGAGGTCGGCACCGCCGTCGCCGTGTTCCTCTTCCTGCCGTGGTGCTACCTGAGGGGCGGCCATGCGTCGGTCGACCTGCTGTACGAGCGCTTCCCGCCGCGGCTGAAGTGGTTCGTCACCACCCTGGCCGACCTGCTGATGCTTGCACTGTGGGTCACGCTGACCGAGCGGCTCTACGAGGGCATGCTGGAGAAGCGCGAGTACCTCGAGACCACCTTCATCCTGATGATGCCGATGTGGTGGGGCTATGCCGTGTGCCTCGTCGGCGGCGTGGTCGGCTGCCTGGCCTACCTGGCCAAGACACTGATCCAGTTCCGCCTGGCCGACTGGCCGGCCGGCTGGACCGTCGAATCCACCGGGGGACATTGAGATGACACCCGTCGAACTCGCCGCCTGGTCGTTTCCCGTCCTGCTCGCCCTGATCTTCATTCGCCTGCCCATCGGGCTGTCGATGGCGCTGTGCGGGCTGGTGGGCTCGTGGATCCTCTACGGGCAGTCGGGGCCGGTGCTCAACCAGCTCAAGCATGTCAGCTACGGCACCTTCTCCAACTACAACCTCTCGGTCATCCCGCTGTTCCTGCTGATGGGGCAGTTCGCCGCGCTCGGCGGGCTGTCGCAGGCGCTGTTCAAGGCCGCAGAGGCCTGGATCGGGCATCGCAAGGGCGGTGTGGCGATGGCCGCGGTCGGGGCCTGCGCCGGCTTCGGCTCGATCTGCGGCTCCTCGCTTGCTACCGCAGCCACGATGGGACAGGTCGCCTTGCCGGAACTGAAGAAGGCCGGCTATTCCGGGGCGCTGTCCACCGCGTGCCTGGCCGCCGGCGGCACGCTCGGCATCCTGATCCCGCCGTCGGTGGTCCTCGTCATCTACGCGATCCTGACCGAGCAGAACATTGCCAAGCTGTTCCTGGCGGCCTTCATACCCGGCATCCTGGCGGCCATCGGGTACGCCATCGTGATCTCGATCTATGTCCGCGTCGTGCCCGGCAGCGGGGGCACGGTACCGCCGATGCCGATGAGCGAGCGCCTGCGCGCCACGGCCAAGGTCTGGCCGGTGGTCGTGATCTTCCTGGCGGTGGTCTGGGGCATCTACGGCGGCATCTTCACGCCGGCCGAAGGGGCGGCCGTCGGCGCCTTCGGCACCGGCCTGGCCGCCTGGGCGGCGGGCGGGCTGACCCGCCGCACCCTGCGCGACGCCTTCTTCGGCACCGCGGTGGCCACCGGCATGATCTTCATGATCGTGCTCGGCGCGGCGCTGTTCAACAGTTTTCTGGCGCTGTCGCAACTGCCGCAGACGCTGGCCGAGTGGGTGGGCACGCAGGGGTTGAACCCGTGGGTGGTGTTGACCGCCGTGCTGGTGGTGTACCTGCTGCTGGGCTGCGTCATGGACTCGCTGTCCATGATCCTGCTGACCATCCCGATCTTCTTCCCGATGATCACGAAGCTCGACTTCGGCCTGACGCCGGAGGAGACCGCGATCTGGTTCGGCATCCTGGTGCTGATCGTCGTCGAGGTGGGTCTGATCACACCGCCGGTGGGGATGAACCTGTTCGTCATCAACAACCTGGCGCGCGGCGTGCCGATCGCGCACACCTACCGGGGTGTGATGCCCTTCGTCGCGAGCGATCTGATCCGCACCGCGATCCTGGCCACCTTCCCGGTGATCACCTTGTTCGTGCTGCGCTTGTAGTGTGACCGACCCGGATGCGTCCCGGCGCCATGGGGAGGGTGTCCGGGGTCTGCAGGACGGTGGGTGCCGGCCGACGGATCGGGGTAGACCCGATGGTTGCAGTCGATACCAGCGGTTAAGGTGCCACCGTCCGTCCTCACGTCCTTCCCGTCTCAGGAGAGTCCCGATGAAAGCCCTGTTCAAGCCCCTGGCCCTCGCGGCCGTGATGACCGTCGCCGCGTCTGCGGCACAAGCCCAGTCGCCGATCGTGCTGAAGGTGCATCACTTCCTCGGTGGTCAGTCGATCCAGCACACGACCATGCTCGGCGACTGGTGCAAGGCCATCGCACGGGACTCCAGCAACCGCCTGCAGTGCCAGATCTTCCCGGCCATGCAGCTCGGCGGCACGCCGCCGCAGCTGTTCGATCAGGCCAAGGACGGCATCGCCGACGTGGTGTGGACGGTGGCCGGTTACACCCCGGGCCGCTTCCTGCGCTCGCAGGTCTTCGAACTGCCCTTCATGATGACCGATCCGGCCGGCACCAGCCGCGCCGCCTGGGACTACGTGCAGAAGCACGCGATGGACGAGTACAAGGACGTCAAGCTGCTGGCCATCCATGTCCACGGCCCTGGCGTCATCTTCACCCGTGACAAGCCGGTGAAGACCATGGAGGATCTCAAGGGCATGAAGCTGCGCGGGCCGACGGCCACGATCACCAGCATGCTCAGGACCATGGGCGCCGTGCCGGTGGGCATGCCCGTACCGCAGGTGCCCGAGGCCCTGTCCAAGGGCGTGATCAACGGCGCGGTGATCCCCTACGAGGTGGCGCCCGGCCTGAAGGTGCAGGAGCTGACCAAGTTCGCTGCCGAGACCGATCCGAGCTACCCGGCGCTGTACACCACGGTGTTCGTCGTGCCGATGAACAAGGCACGCTACGAATCGCTGCCGGCGGACCTGAAGGCGGTCATCGACAAGAACTCGGGGCGCGAGTTCTCGGCGACGCTGGCAGCGCAGCAGGCAGGCAACGATGTACCTGGCCGCAAGATCTTCGCGGCGACGCCCGGCTACACGATCAGCATGATCCCGGGCGCGGAACTGCAGCGCTGGCAGAAGGCCACGGCCGACCTCGACGACGCCTGGGTCGCCGACGTCACCAAGCGCGGTGGCAACGGCAAGGCCATGCTCGACGACGCCCGCGCGCTGGTCAAGCAGTTCTCCAAGTGATGCCACACAGCGCATGACGGTCGACAGCGGGCTTCGGCCCGCTTTTTTCTGCGCGCGCGGCGCGGTGGTGATCGGCGGTGGACCGGCTGGGCTGATGGCTGCCGAGGTGCTGGCCGAGGCCGGCGTGCCGGTGGACCTGTTCGACGGGATGCCGTCAGTCGGGCGCAAGTTCCTGCTGGCGGGCAGGGGCGGCCTGAACCTGACGCACAGCGAGGTCGCCGACACCTTCGTCGCCCGATACCGCGATCGCCGCGACGCGCTCGAGCCGACGATCCGCGCCTTCGGTCCCGAGGCCGTGCGGGCCTGGGCCCGCGGCCTGGGGGTGGACACCTTCGTGGGCACGTCCGGCCGCGTGTTCCCGCGCGACATGAAGGCGGCGCCGCTGCTGCGCGCCTGGCTTCACCGCCTGCGCCTGCACGGCGTGCGTCTTGCCATGCGACACCGTTGGCGCGGATGGGATGCACAGGGCCGGCTGCAGTTCGACACGCCGCAGGGTGGGGTGACAGTCGAGGTGCCCCTGACCGTGCTCGCGCTGGGCGGCGCAAGCTGGTCGCGGCTGGGCTCGGACGGGGCCTGGCTGCCGTGGTTGCGTGCCCGCGGGGTGTCGGTGCGTGAGCTGACACCCTCGAACTGCGGTTTCGACGTCGGCTGGAGCGAACACTTCTCGAGCCGGCACGCCGGGGCGCCGATGAAGGGCGTGGCCATCGCCTGGCAGGAGGCGTTCGGTCAAGGCACTGGACGCGCCGAAGGCTCGGAAGTCTCGGGAGGCGCGCAGGGCAGTCAAGGCGAGGAGCGCAAGGCAGGCAAGGAGGGCACGGAAGGCGCAGTGCGCGGAGGCTGGCAGTGGCGCAAGGGCGAGTTCGTCGTGACGGCGGGCGGAGTCGAGGGCAGCGTGATCTATGTCGCAAGCGCTGCCCTGCGTGACGGCATCGCGCGCGACGGGCACGCGACCTTCCTGGTCGACCTGCTTCCGGCCCACACCCCTGAATCGGTGGCTGCCGCGCTTGCGCATCCGCGTGGCACGCGCTCACTGGCGACGCACCTGAAGTCCCGCCTCGGCCTGGACGGCGTGAAGCGGGCGCTCGTCCATGAATGCCTGACGGCGGACGTCATCGCCGACACGTCGGCGTTGGCGCGGGCGTTGAAGGCGGTGCCGGTGACCGTGCGCGCCTGCCGGCCGATCGACGAGGCCATCAGCAGCGCCGGTGGTGTGCCGTTCGAGGCACTGGACGAACACCTGATGCTGCGTGCCGCGCCGGGTGTCTTCTGCGCCGGCGAGATGCTGGACTGGGAGGCGCCGACCGGGGGCTACCTGTTGACGGCGTGCCTGGCCACCGGCCGCGCCGCGGGCCTGGGGGCCCTGGCCCGATGGAGAGATGGAGGTCTGTCGCCACCCGCGGGGGCCGCCGGGCAGGATGTGGGTGAACAGGTGGGCGCCGAACCAACGTCGCCGGACCGAAGCGTCGGTGTGAAGCGTCGGTCTGAAGCGTCGCCCTGAAGCTTCGGCCCGGCCACTGGCTACACTGCCGCGCTTTGCGCTCCCTGCATTGCGCGCCCTGCGCTGCCTGCATCCCTTGGACAAGATCCTCGCCCAGATCGCCGCAGAACTCCGGGTCCGGCCGGCCCAGGTGCGGGCCGCCGTCGACCTGTTGGACGGCGGCGCCACCGTGCCCTTCATCGCCCGCTACCGCAAGGAGGCCACCGCCGGGCTCGACGACGCACAGTTGCGTGACCTCGAGACAAGGCTGGCCTACCTGCGCGAACTCGAGGATCGTCGCGCCACGGTGCTGAAGAGCATCGGCGAGCAAGGCAAGCTCACGCCCGAGTTGCAGGCCGCCATCGAGGCGGCCGACACCAAGCAGGCCCTTGAGGACCTGTACCTGCCCTACAAGCCGCGCCGACGCACCAAGGGCATGATGGCCCGCGAGGCGGGCATCGAGCCGCTGGCCGACCGCCTGTTCGCGGACCCCACGCTCGAACCCCTGGCCCAGGCGCAGGCTTTCGTCGCCGCGTATCCCGGCGGTGCGGCGGCCCTGACCGAGGCGGGGTATGCCGACGCGCATGCGGTGCTCGACGGCGTGCGTGACCTGCTGTCCGAGCGCTGGGCGGAGGACGCCGTGCTCGTGGGCGCGTTGCGGGAGTGGCTGTGGAGCGAAGGCGAACTGCGCAGCGCGCTGGCCGATGGCAAGGACCCGCAGGACACGGAGGCGGCGCGCTACCGCGACTACTTCGACCATGCCGAACCCATCGCCTCGGTGCCCAGCCACCGCGCGCTGGCAATCTTCCGCGGGCGCGCTCAGGGCTGGCTCGACGCCTCGCTGTCGATCGATCCGCCTGTGCTGCAGGCGACGACGGGCGAGCCCGCGGCGCGCACCGCGTCGCCGACGCTGGCCGAAGGGCGCATCGCCCAGCATCTGGTCTGGCGCCACGCGCAGCGTGCGGCCGACGACCTGATCCGCCGCACGGTGTCGTGGACCTGGAAGGTGAAGTTGTCGCTCAGCCTGGAGCGCGACCTGTTCGCGCGGCTGCGGGAGCAGGCCGAGGCCGTGGCCATCAAGGTCTTCGCCGACAACCTGCGCGACCTGCTGCTGGCCGCGCCCGCAGGCAAGCGGGCCGTGATGGGCCTGGATCCGGGCATCCGCACCGGTGTGAAGGTGGCCGTGGTCAGCGACACCGGCAAGGTGCTCGACACCGGCACGGTCTTTCCGCACGAGCCGCGCAACGATTGGGAAGGGGCGCTGCACGCACTCGGCAGGCTGGTGGCCGCCCACGGCGTGAGCCTGATCGCCATCGGCAACGGCACGGCCAGCCGCGAGACCGACCGCCTGGCTGGCGACCTGCTGCACCGCCTGCGCCAGATCGCCCCGGAGGTGCGGCTGGACAAGGTCGTCGTCAGCGAGGCGGGGGCCTCTGTCTACTCGGCCAGTGTGCTGGCCAGCCAGGAACTGCCCGATCTGGACGTGAGCCTGCGTGGCGCCGTCAGCATCGCGCGGCGCTTGCAGGACCCGCTGGCCGAACTCGTCAAGATCGACCCGAAGAGCATCGGGGTGGGTCAGTACCAGCATGACGTCAACCAGTCCGCGCTGGCGCGCACGCTGGATGCGGTCGTGGAGGACTGCGTCAACGGCGTCGGCGTCGACCTGAACACCGCTTCCGTGCCGCTGCTGGCGCGGGTGGCCGGCCTGTCCACGGCCATGGCCTCGAGCATCGTGCGCTGGCGTGATGCGCACGGCGCGTTCCGCAATCGACAGCAGTTGCTGGAGGTCGCCGGGCTGGGGCCTCGCACCTTCGAGCAGGCGGCGGGGTTCTTGCGCATCCGTGACGGCGACGATCCTCTGGACGCCACCGGCGTCCACCCGGAGACCTACCCGGTGGTGCAGCGCATGCTCGCGCACACCGGCCGCAGCGTCACGCAGTTGATGGGCCACGCCGACGTGCTGCGCGCGTTGAAGCCCGAGACCTTTGCGGACGATCGGTTCGGCGCGATCACGGTGCGTGACCTCTTCGGCGAGCTGGAAAAGCCCGGGCGCGATCCGCGGCCCGATTTCCAGGTGGCCCGCTTCAACGACGAGGTCCAGGACATCCGGGACGTCAAGCCCGGGATGCTGCTGCAGGGCACCGTCAGCAACGTCGCGCAGTTCGGCGCCTTCGTCGACCTCGGGGTCCACCAGGACGGGCTCGTGCACGTCAGCCAGCTCAGCCACAAGTTCGTCCAGGACGCGCGCGAGGTCGTGCGCACGGGCCAGGCGGTGAAGGTGCGGGTGCTCGAGGTCGACCTCGAGCGCAAGCGCATCTCGCTGTCGATGAAGCTCAAGGCGTCGCCCGTGCAAGCCGGCACACGCGCGGGCGGCGCCGGCGCCGCGCCGGGCGACAACCGATTCCGCCCGGCAGCGCCCGGCGAGCGCAGCCGCGCCGGCGCAGCGCGGGCGCAGACACGGGACGCGGCGCCGCAAGGACAGGGCGCGATGGCGGCGGCGTTCGCCCGCCTGCAGACGCGTCGCTGTGGCTGCTGACAATGAACCGATGATGCGCTGCTGATGCACTGGATGCACTGGATGCGCTGGATGCACGGCTCCTGCGTTATCGAGGCGCGGTTGACGCCCCGTGGAGCGGCGTCTGCGCGGGCACCGGCCGCATGACGACCCTACGATCGAAGGAGGTTGCGATGGACCCGAAGACCGTACATCCCGAGACTGCCACGGCCCAGGCGCTGGGCTGGATCGACGAGGCCACCCGCGCGATCACGCCGCCGGTGCATGTCTCCTCGACCTATCTGCGCGACCCCGACAACGGCTACCGCAGCGGGCGCATCTACGCGCGGGCCGACAACCCGGCCTACGACCAGGCCGAAGCCGTGCTCGCGCACCTGGAGCAGGGTGCCCGGGCCTTGCTCTTCGCCTCCGGCATGGCCGCGGCCACGGCCGTCTTCCAGGCGCTGGACCCGGGCGACCACGTGCTTGCGCCCAAGGTGATGTACTGGTCGCTGCGCAACTGGCTCATGACCTTCGCCACGCGTTGGGGGCTGCAGGTCGAACTGATCGACATGACCTCGCCCGCGGCCGTCCAGGCCGCCGTGCGGCCGGGGCAGACGAAGCTCGTGTGGGTGGAGACGCCGGCCAACCCGCTGTGGACCGTCACCGACATCGCCGCCACCGCCGCCATCGCGCACGCTGCAGGGGCACGGCTGGCGGTCGACTCCACCGTGGCCACGCCCGTGCTCACGCAGCCGCTGGTGCTTGGCGCCGACATCGTCATGCACGCGGCCACCAAGTACCTCAACGGGCACTCCGATCTGATCGCCGGCGCGCTCGTCACGCGCACCGATGACGCGTTCTGGACCCGTGTGCGCGCCGTGCGGGCGCAGGTTGGCGGCACGCTCGGCTCCTTCGAGGCCTGGCTGTTGCTGCGTGGCATGCGCACGCTGCACCTGCGGGTGCGCGCGGCCTGCGCCGCCGCCGATCGGATCGCGCGGCATTTCGACGCGCACCCCCTGGTGGCCGAGGTGCTCTATCCGGGCCTGCCGCAGGCCCAGGGACACGAGGTGTCGGCGCGGCAGATGGCGGGCGGGTTCGGCGGGATGCTGTCGATCCGTGCCCGCGGCGGCGAGGCGGCGGCCATCGGCACCGCGGCCCACACCGCCTTGTGGAAGCGCGCGACCTCGCTCGGTGGCGTCGAAAGCCTCATCGAGCACCGTGCCAGCATCGAGGGCGCCGGCACGCCAGCACCCACCGACCTGCTGCGCCTGTCGGTGGGCATCGAGCACGCCGATGACCTGATCGCCGATCTGGAGCAGGCGCTGCGGCGCGCGCACGGGTGAAGGCGCTCGAGATCCGCGCCGGCCCGCGCGCCCGCCTGTGGCTGCGCGAGCGGGGCTTGCGCGCGCAGGATGTGCGGCTGATCCCCGGTGCGGCGGGCGGGCCCAAGGGCCTGGTGCTGAACCCGCTGGACCGCTATCTCTTCGGCCATTGGCTCGCCCAGGCGCCGCAGACACTGCACCTCGTGGGTGCCTCGATCGGCGCCTGGCGCATGGCCTGTGCCTGCGTGCCTGACGCCGAGTCGGCGCTGGCGCAGATGGCCGAGGACTACATCACGCAGCGCTACGACCACGCGCCGGGCCGCCCGCCCACTGCGCAGACGGTCAGCACGGCCTTCGGTCGCAAGCTCGACGAGCGTCTGGCGCCTCGGGCTGTGCAGATCCTCGGCCACCCGACCCGACGCCTGCACGTCGTGACGAGCCGTGGTCGGCACCTGCTGTCGAGCGAAGGCCGCTGGCGCACCCCCATCGGCTACGCCGGCGCCTTCGTGGCCAATGCCTGGCGGCGGCGCGCGCTCGGCGCATGGATCGAGCGGGTCGTCTTCAGTGACCCGCGCGAGCCGCTGCCCCTGCCGCTGGACGACTTCCGCAGCCGCCAGGCCACCCTGCGCGAAGTGAACCTGACCCAGGCGATCCTGGCCAGCTGTTCGATCCCGTTCTGGTTGCGCGCCGTCAGCGGCATCCCCGGTGCGCCGCCCGGGGCCCACTGGGATGGCGGCATCACCGACTACCACCTGCACCTGCGCTACGGCGCGATGCCCGAAGGCCTCGTGCTCTACCCGCACTTCCAGCCGACCGTGGTGCCCGGCTGGCTGGACAAGGCCTGGCGCGCGCGGCACCGGGCCACGGCCGCACTCGACAACGTGGTGCTGCTGTCGCCGAGTCCGCAGTGGGTCGCCAGCCTGCCCGGTGGCAAGCTGCCTGATCGCAGTGACTTCAAGGCCTGGGGGGACGACATCGATGGCCGCCAGCGGGTCTGGCGGCGCGCGCTGGCCGAGAGCGAACGGCTGGCTGACGAGTTTGCGCATTGGGTCGGGCAGCCCGGAGCCTTGCAGTCGCAGGCCCTCGAATGAAGCCTGCGGGCGGCCGCGGGCGCGCCCCGGTGCCCGTGGCCGCGGGCTCCGGTAAACTCGTGGCGGTTTCGACCCACATCTGCAAGAGCGAGAAAGGCATTTCGGTTATGACACCGCGGACGACGACGACCGATACCGGGGCATGACCCCGCCGCTGCGCCGCCACGTCCTCCCGACCTGTCCTTTCCCCAGACGAAGCGCGGCATCCCCCGCGCTTTTTTGTTTCCAGAGATGAGCTCATGATCCAGATCACGCTGCCCGACGGCTCGCGCCGTGCCTTCGAACACCCCGTCACCGTCGCCGAGGTGGCGGCCTCCATCGGCTCGGGCCTGGCCAAGGCGGCGCTGGCTGGCAAGGTGGACGGCCACCTTGTCGACACCAGCCACCGCATCGAGGCCGATGCCGCCCTGTCCATCGTCACCGACAAGGACGCCGACGGGCTCGAACTCATCCGTCACTCCACCGCCCACCTGCTGGCGTACGCGGTCAAGGAGTTGTACCCCGATGCCCAGGTGACCATCGGCCCGGTCATCGAACACGGTTTCTACTACGACTTCGCCTACAAGCGGCCTTTCACGCCCGAGGACCTGGCCGCGATCGAGCAGCGCATGGGAGAGCTCGCGCGCAAGGACGAGAAGGTCGAGCGCCGGGTGCTGCCGCGCGACGAGGCAGTGGCCCACTTCAAGGGCCTGGGCGAGCACTACAAGGCCGAGATCATCGCTGGCATCCCGCAGGATCAGGCGGTGTCGCTGTACCGCGAGGGTGGCTTCGAGGACCTGTGCCGCGGCCCGCACGTGCCCAGCACCGGACGGCTGAAGCACTTCAAGCTGATGAAGGTGGCCGGCGCCTACTGGCGCGGCGACCACCGCAACGAGATGCTGCAGCGCATCTACGGCACCGCCTGGGCCAGCAAGGACGACCTGCAGAAGTACCTGACCATGCTGGAGGAGGCGGAAAAGCGCGATCACCGGCGGCTCGGCCGCGAGCTCGACCTGTTCCACCTCGACGACCACGCACCCGGCGTCGTCTTCTGGCATCCGAAAGGCTGGACGGTGTGGCAGGGGGTGGAGCAGTACATGCGCCAGGTCTATCGTGACAACGGCTACCACGAGGTCAAGGGCCCGCAGATCCTGGACAAGGCGCTGTGGGAGAAGACCGGGCATTGGGACAAGTACCGCGACCACATGTTCGTCACAGAGAGCGAGAAGCGCGACTACGCCCTCAAGCCGATGAACTGCCCGGGCCACATCCTGATCTTCAAGCAGGGCATCAAGAGCTACCGCGATCTTCCGCTGCGCTACGGCGAGTTCGGGCAGTGCCACCGCAACGAGCCCACCGGCGGCCTGCACGGCATCATGCGCGTGCGCGGCTTCACCCAGGACGACGGCCACATCTTCTGCACCGAGGACATGATCCTCGACGAGTGCGTGGCCTACACCGAACTGCTGCAGAAGGTCTATGCCGACTTCGGCTTCAGCGACATCCTCTACAAGGTGGCCACGCGGCCGGCCGCGCGCATCGGCTCCGACGAGATCTGGGACAAGGCCGAACACGCGCTGATGGAGAGCCTGCGCCGCTCGGGAGTGGAGTTCGTCATCGCCCCGGGCGACGGCGCCTTCTACGGGCCGAAGATCGAGTACACGCTCAAGGACGCCATCGGCCGGCCCTGGCAGTGCGGCACCATGCAGGTCGATTTCTCGATGGCGCAGCGGCTCGATGCCGAGTATGTGGCCGACGACGGCACGCGCCGACACCCGGTGATGCTGCATCGCGCCATCGTCGGCAGCCTCGAGCGTTTCATCGGGATCCTGATCGAGCAGCACGCCGGTGCGCTGCCCGTCTGGCTGGCGCCGCAGCAGGCGGTGGTGTGCCCGATCACCGACGCACAGCGCGATTACGCGCAAGAAGTGGCGAAAACGCTGCAAATACAAGGAGTTAGGGTCTCTGTGGATGCCCGCAACGAGAAAATCACCTATAAAATACGGGAACATTCGTTGCAAAAGGTTCCGTACATCCTCGTCGTGGGCGACAAGGAGAAGGCAAACGGAACGGTTGCGGTACGTGCACGGGGTCCGGTGGACCTTGGTGTGATGGACGTGAGTGACTTCCACAAGAAGCTTGCCGCGCACATCTCATCGAAGGCCTGAGCCCGCAGGCGCGTCCGCTTTGTCGAGGGAAGCGGCCTTGCTGCCTTGAGGCCGCCAAAAGGGGTTCGAACCATCGCTACCTTCATGGACCGCCGCGTGCCGAACGCGGAACGCAAGCACCGCTTGAACCGCGAGATCATGGCGCCTCAGGTGCGCCTGAACGGTGTGGAGAACGAGCCGCTGGGCATCGTCAGCATCTACGACGCCTTGCGCATGGCCGGAGAACTCGACGTTGACCTGGTCGAGATCGCGGCCATGGCCGACCCTCCGGTGTGCCGGCTCATGGACTACGGCAAGTTCAAGTACCAGGAGCAGAAGAAGGCAGCCGAGGCCAAGGCAAAGCAGAAGGTCGTCGAGATCAAGGAAGTGAAGTTCCGCCCCGGCACCGACGAGGGCGACTACCTGATCAAGATGCGCAACCTGCGCCGCTTCATCGCCGAGGATGGCGACAAGGGCAAGGTCACCCTGCGCTTCCGTGGCCGCGAGATCACGCACCAGGACATCGGCATGCGACTGCTCGAGCGCATCCGCGACGAGCTTGCCGATGTCGCGGTCGTCGAGCACATGCCCAAGCTCGAAGGCCGGCAGATGATCATGGTGCTTGCGCCCAAGCGCAGGTAGCCGCCCCGGCGGCCCGCCGTGGTCGCGTGGCCGCGTGGTCGCGTGCCCACTGCCACCGGGCACTGCCGATGCGCAGTCGCGAGCCGCGCAGGGCCAAAATCGGTGACAATCGAGGGCTCGGCTGGGTACAGCCGGGTCATCCCAGAAGCCCAGACAGGCTCCGTAAGCACCTCCGGACCGGGGGACGCCTGTCGAGGCATCCAACAACAGGACATCGTCATGCCCAAGATGAAGACGAAGAAGAGCGCTGCCAAGCGCTTCCGGGTGCGCCCGGGCGGCACGGTCAAGCGTGGTCACGCGTTCAAGCGCCACATCCTGACCAAGAAGAGCACTACGCGCAAGCGCCACTTGCGGGGCTCGGCCAACGTGCACGAGACCGACATGGGCCACATCGCCGCGATGCTGCCCTCAGCCGGCCTCTGACCTTCACCACGTCGCCCAAGGAGCACATATATGCCTCGCGTCAAACGTGGTGTCACCGCACACGCCCGCCACAAGAAGATCCTGAAACTCGCCAAGGGCTTCAGGGGTCGCCGCAAGAACGTCTT